>VOFK01003851.1_pt1 | contig 216938 bp, 170 predicted proteins | sample 5384121 | NCBI WGS metagenome assembly VOFK01 (sample SAMN12384730, study PRJNA508395) | human gut metagenome | isolation source: healthy gut J | host: Homo sapiens | reverse complement strand
GTTCACCTTCTTTGCCGCATCCGACAGATTCTGTATCTCAAAGGTTGCCGCCGCATTTGCCGGGAACGATCCTGTGGGGAAATCCTTTGCATTTTGGTCCAGCGTCAAGGTATAGTCTATAGCTTCGGTACTATGTCCTTCCGTCTTATCCGCTTTCAGCCAGGCAGGCAAACCTACAATCCGGCTACCGCCTTTGGCAGTCACAGTAAGTTTCATGGACGAGGTAACTCCGGTATTGGCCTGTTTCTGCATACTGAGTGTTCCTGTGATTACATCCGGTGATTCACTTCCGGCAGTGTAGGTATTTGCCGCATCCGGTTCTGACGGCGTAACCGCTGCCGCAGCAATTTCCCGGCACTCCTACATCTGCTTTCACTGCAATTTGGCTTTCTTCGCGTCCCGCTTTGCTGCGCAATAAGATGATGGCTTTCGGGAAAAGGTTCCCTGAATAGCTATCGGCTTTTGACACTTTACAAGTATACGATGCCGATCCGGCACGGGTTACCGGTGTGATTTCCGTCTTCAGCCACTCGGCACTGCCACCTGCGGAACTTGTATAGACAATGCTGCATTCCGCTTCCGAATTGCTGGTGAAAGGAATACTGAAATATTCAGTCTCATCCGGGGAGACGGTGGCTGTATTGTTACCCGCAATAGTGGTTGCTCCAGCTCCTGTCAGTGTTCCGATAGCCAGCTCATTTTCCGGCTGATACTCAAAGTTCCCGCCATCCGTCCAGTCCGAAACGGTGATGTTCACATCCAGCTTGAACGGGTCGGCGTCTGTGATGCGCACCGTGTAGCGGTGGTTAGGCTTTACCTCGATGTAACCGCCCGTACCCGCTACCGACTGCTCAAACTCTACCATGTAACTCACCTCCTGCGGTATATCCGTCTGGTTCAGCGCATACTTTCCCTTGATAATCAGATACCCCTTGTCGGCAATCGGACTGGGATAGCTGTAGAAAGCCCCTGTCTGTGTTCCCTTATTGGCATTGGCGCCGTCAAAGTCACGGTCGGGGTAGGTGATAAGCGTCTTGTCCGGATCGGCATCTTCCACGGGAACCACCGGAAAGAAGGTAACGCCTTTGCGACCGTGCCCCATCGATACGCCGGTGATGGTGAGATGTGACAATTTCTCGTCATTGATGATATCGAAACGGGAGACGATACGCGACAGCGTCATATTGATGCGGGTACGGGAGCCCATACTGATATCCCGCAGGTCGAGCGCAGGGCTGTAGGAACCTACCATCGGCAGGGGTGTCAGCAAGATGTCCGTATCCTCGGCAGGGTCCAGCAACGGAGTGGTAAAGGTGAGAAAAAATCCGTTTCAGTGGGAATCCCCGCTTTGGTCACAATGTTATAGTCCGCACCCGGTGAACTCTGTTCCAGCGCTACGAAATTGGTGTATTCCGCTCCGGCTTTCAGCAATTTCGGCTGATTGGCAATGCAGTAGAATTTGGTGAACAGGCCTTTCTTGGGGCGCAGGGTGGCGAGTGCTACGTTGTCACCCTCCACGGTCAATATAATTTTCGTAGCGTTAGGTATCGTAGAGCCGTCCGAACGGTAACAGAACCGTTCCTGATAAGTATATGGCCCTTCTTCCTTGTCCGAAGAGAACACATAAATATCCAGTGAAGTGATTTCATTCTCTTCGGTCGTGGCGATGGGAGCATCGGCGCGGGTAGTGCCTGCCGTCTTTATGTTCAGCTTGTTCTGAAAGCCGAGGATGATTTCGCGGCGCGTCGGGTCATTGACCAGCGGATCATCACCGGGAGTAGTCGCCGACGGCACTTCCGCTTCGCTGCACCCCGCAAGGGACAGGGCAAGCAGGCCTATCACCCATGCGGAAAACTGTTTTCTATTTTTAATCATAATCTTAATATTATTGTTATTAGTTACTTACTTATTTACTGATATTTCGCAAGTTATTCATATCGTCCTGATTAATAAGAGTATCTGTTTTAATTAACCGAGTAGGAGGAGAATTGGGATAGTTCATTAACATACAGGCTGCTCGCAGGATTTATATTACGGTTTAAGGAGCCACGGCCGCCGCACTCACCAGCACTGTCACGTCTTCCATGCCCGAGATATTGTTTTTCAGCACAATCGGCGCGGCTGTGAAGTCGGTAACGGCATCCTTCACGGTCAGGGTGAATGTCTGGCTACCGGTAGCATCCGTCGGAGCGGTTCTTGCAAAGGCAGTGGTCTCGGCAATGGTGAACCAGGACGACAGCGTGCTTGCCGTCACGCCTTGCGGAGAAGTAATTTTTACCTCAACAGTGCTTCCGTCAGTGCGGGGCACATCGGTAATCTTATAGTTATTGTAAGCGGCTCCGCCCGTTGTCCCCGTCAGTTCAATCGTTATAATGGCAGGATCGAGCAATTCCACCGTCAATTCCAGTGTCTGAGCCTTGCATCTCCCAGATTGATAATCTCGAACTTGCTGTTTACATCGCTGGTTGCCGTCACGTCTTTCAGCATAAGCGTGTAGTACTCTTCCACCGGAGTAGAAACAGAAACATCAGTGGCGGGAGTACCGTCGTGCTTGGCGCAGGGCCTGATTTGCTCTTCGAAACTTCCAGCCAGGGAAGCTGATTATTCAATACTAATTTCGTTCCGAACGGACAGCTTGCCCCGAGTGTGATGCTGCTCTTGCTCGTTTTATACATCGTGAGTTTACCATTCGCCTGATCGTATAAGTTGAAGTTCCCCGTATCCGCATCCGGTGTGGCAAAATCCAGTACCGGTGCCGTGGCGGGCGGCACAATGGCCAGCGTAGTGTAAACCGATTCATCCTGTGAAGCCGATTCATTGGCCAGGGTCAGTGTGACGGGAACATAAGGAGTGGCGGCAGTCAGCGTGTATTTGAAGGTCATGGTAGTGGTGGTCACTCCGTCCACGACTTCCGACTTGTAACTGGCATCGTCATGCTCCAGCCAATCAATGTCCCATCCCGTTGTGGTGCTGAACTTCGGCTGTACCTTGCCGCTGGCCGTAGCGGTCAGTGTGATGACTTTCTCCGTACCGTCGGCTGTCACACTGATTTCTTTGGTGGCGACGTCCGCATCGGTTCCTTCCACATTCAGGGCGGTCACTACGGGCGCGGCATTGTCGGGCTTGACGATGACTCCGCCGCCACTGGTCCAGTCCACAATTTCAAAGAAGGCGGTGATGGTGGCTTCCATCACTTCCTTGATGTGCAGGGTGTAGCGGGTGTTGGCCACTACGTCTATAAAAGCGGCTGCTCCGCCGCCATCGGGAGCACGCTGTATGTCGAGATGGTATTCCACGGGCACAGGGTCTTTCTGCATCGGGTTCTGGTATTTGCCTTTGATGATGAGGAACGCCTCGTCCGTGTCTTTCAAAGGATAGGTGTAGAGGGCGCTCTCCGTCACTCCCTGATTGGCTTTGGGCAGCATCAGATAGCTGCCTTCGGTTACGGGGTACTTAATGAGACTGGCAGTACGACCGGCATCATCCAGTGTGGTCAGCGTTCCCGGCATCACGGTAGCCTGGTTGCGTCCGTTTCCCAGCGCGACGCTTTCAATGATCAGTCCCGTCTTGGCGGATTCATTGTCGATGTCGAAGCGGCTCACGCGGCGTTTCAGTTCGATGTTCACCGTGGCGATATTGCCCAGTATCTTCGTTGTGCCGCTTCCGGTCATTACTAATGGAGTGCCCAGAGCGGTGCCTGTCGGTTCCAGTTTGGCGGTACAGTACTTCTCAAAGTCCGTGGCTTTCGTGCCGTCGGTTTCTATGGCTCCGGTGGCGGCGTTGGTTTTCACTGCTACCAGAGGGCCTATCGGGTCTCCGTCGGCTTTGTAGAGCGTGGTGCTGTTGGCCACGCAATACAGTTTCAGGTTGGGGATGCCCTTCAGCTCCGTCGGGAAGATGGAGGCCTTGCGGGCGGTTCCGGCACCGCTCAGTTTGAAGGTTTTCGCTGCGGTGTCGTCCTGTGCGGCGGCTTTCCACGTTTCCAGATACTGGTAGTCTCCGCCGTCGGCGGTGGCTGCAAATACATAGATGTCCAGGTTGTCAATCTGGTTCTCACTTTCGGAAGCGATGGCGCGGGTGTATTCCTGCGACTCTCCTCCGCCACTAAATACGAGACGGATCTCTTTGCCTACTCCTTTTCCCGGAGCGTCGTCGGTGCCAAGCTCCCCCTGGCTGCATCCTGCAAGCAGGGCCAGCAGAGCCGACATCCAAAGCATGTTTTTCGTTTTCATCATTTGTCTATACTTTTGAAAGTTAATAATCTTATTGTGAGGCATTTCCCGGGGGGTACTGCTACGGGTGGCGTAGACGGTCAGCTACGCCGGTAGTAGACGGTCGTCTATGCCACCCGTAGGTGGCCACCTACGCCTGCCGTAGCAGTAGGGCTGCTGCCGGACTATCCTAACGGGTCCTCTTCCAAGCCGCCATCAGGACCGCTACTGCTGCCTCCGCGAAGGTGCTTTGCCTATATAGATGGTTTTCATCACGCTGCGCGGCACTTTCAGCATGGTCTTGCTGTTGCTGCCGAATTGTGTGGTTACTTTGAGTTCATACGTCCCGTCCGCCAGATCGGCAGGGATGATGAACGTCAGTTTCGAGGGATCGTTTGTCACCCAAAGGTCTTCGGCTACTTTGGTTTCCTTTCCTGAACTGCTTTTCAGGGTGATACCCACTGACGGGTCGGTTCCCACTACTTTCAGCTTGCCGCCTGTAAGGGTGAAGGCGCGTCCTGCCGTGGCTGAAGCATCCTGTGCACGGGTGGAGGCATCCTGCACGCCGCCGATGTACATGGCACTGCCTTTCTCGCCGATGATGCCCACTGTGGTTGCCTTGATGGCTTCCCGCAGGTCGGCGCCTACGTTGAAGTTCACCACGATGGAGTTCTTTGCCGGATTCCAGGTGGAGTTTTCTATGACGCCGCGGAAAGCGACTGAGGCGTAATACAATCCCGTGTTCACACTCATGCCGGTCATCAGCATGCGTTTGATGACCCGTTTTTGCAGGTCGAAGACGTGGCGGATGGTTTCTTCACGCAGACCGGAGTCCTCCGCTTTCAGTTCGGCGATGATGCGGTTTTCGTCCGCACTGCCGATGGATACGGGGACGAGGATCATGTCCTCCTTGTTGTCTACGGTCACGGTGTTGTCCGCCAGTTGGCCGTTGATTTGATACTTGATTTCGTTTGCCATAATTTATAAATATTTATAATGAATACTATCGGTAAAACCGGAGTCTTGCCGTTGTTAATAATTCGAATAATTATGGCATGAGGAATGAGTCTCTTGGAGAAAAGCCGGGAGGGAGTTTCACAAAAAAATCATTCCAACATGTCAAAGAACGAAAGCTCGTTTGACATGTTGGAATGATTCTTAAATATGGGGTAACGCTTAAAAGTCAGGCGTTAGTGTGTGATGTTATACATCTCTCATTTTACCTGATTATACTTAGGTTAATTCCTTGTTTACACCTGTACTTCCTCCGCTCTCTCCAGTTCGCACCCTCGGAACTGCATGATGATGCAATGGAGCTGTGTGCCCTGTCGCAGTCGCTCCACACGTGGGGCGGCAGCGTAGAGGCGTATCTGGTTTACGGCATCTTGCCACTGGGCTTCGGCCTTGGAATCAGAGTCCTTCACAGCCAGGTACTTCAATTCGATGATGTAGCTGTGGGCAACGGCGTAATGGGTAAGGTTTGCCATCAGGAAGAGGTCGCAGAAACCGTGGTTAAGTTCCATTTCAGGGGCAACCAGATAGTAGTTGCAGATGCTGAGGTAGGCGGTGAAGAACCCTTGCAGGTTGCGTTCACCCTCGATGGCGCTGCGCACGGCGGAATTTTCCTTATAGGCCCGGGCAATGAATTCAAGACCGGAACTCCACTCGCCTTTGTAGGCCATGGCATCAAACTGGTCCATAAGACGTTCGAGGTTGATGCTGTGCTTCTCCTGATACTCTTCAAGCATAAAGTCATAGTACTGCTTGCGCACGTTGTTGTTGGGGATGCCCAGTACCGGACGTTGCCCGTCCGTACCCACGATGGTAAGCATACCGTAGTAAAAGAGCAGGCTGGGAAATATCTCCGGCTTGATGATGTCACGGGCGGGAAAGGAGGTCACCAAATCCGCTACAATCCGTCCCTCCTCGGTGATGCGGCGCAGCACGCCCTTACGGTCGCCGTCCAGGCGGTCCAGTTGGATGAGCTTCTTCATCTTGTTGTAATCCGTGCGGGTGTTGGGATCAATCATCTGTTCGGGCGCTTTGCCCCCATCAATGTAGTTGCGCAGGTAGTAGAGCACCATGTCGCAGTTGAACATCTTGGGGTCGCTGTCCAAACTGTCTTTGGCAAAGCAATAGTTGTCGTACCAAGGCTTCATGTCGGCAATCATCGCTTCGACGTCGCCATTGTGCCGTCCGGCATCCTTATAGTACTGCAACATTTGGCGCACGTCTTCTTCGCTGAATCCCAACATTTGATTGAACTCCGGTTTGACGCTGAGGTTCCAGCCGATGTTGAATCCGCTGGTGAGGTCATCAAGTGTGACGGGGCTGACGCCGGTCATGAAGATGCGCTCAAACATACCTTTAAACTTCTTGAACACCTCGCGGTAGAAGCCGCTGGCATGAGTGAGGGAGTGGTAGACCTCATCGCCAAGTTCGTTGAGCACCACGTTAGTGAAGTTGTCGTACTCGTCAATAATGAGATACAGACGGGCACCGTACTCTTGGGCCAGAGTTCTCAAGAAATTGAGCTTAGCGACAAAGCTGCCCTTCTCTTTGATATCCTGCACGAAGCCGGGATAGTAATAGGATTCGTATTTCCGGGCGAACACATCCATCTCCATGCCGCAATATTCGTCAAAACTTTCGGCAAGCGGACTGATGCCATCGGTGGCGAGGGAAAAGTCGAGATGCAACACTTGGTAAACGCCTTGCAGGGGCGTGGGATGGCTGCCTATCCACAGATTACCGAACCGTGCCTCGAACTTAGGCTTCTGAGCGATATCGTAGTAGGCCCGCAGCATGCTCAGGAAGATACTTTTGCCGAAGCGCCGGGGACGGATAAAGAACAAACTCACCGGTTGTTCTTCGAGCAGGGGCAGGTACATGGTCTTGTCTACGTAATACTGGTTTTGCTCCACTACTGAGACAAAGTTGGAGACACCATAAGGGATTCTTTTTATATTTTCTTCCATGAGGATATGTATTTTATGAGTCATTCTGAAAAGAATAGAACAAAAGTAACTGATTATTGAAGAAGTAACAAAGAAAAGGGGAAAAAAGATGGTACAGCATATAAGTACCACTTCATTATTAGTTGATACTATGAAGATAGACCAATCTATATAATTTGTACTTACTAAAATTCAGGCTTCGCAAGTAGCCCGAAAGGCTTTTAGGCTACTTGCGAAGCTTGAATTAAAAATCATTCCAACATGTCAAAGAACGAAGGATTCTAAATCCTTATAACTGATATCAACGGATCACAAATTCGCTTGAACGGGAAATCGCAGATCCATTAACACAGGTTATTGATATGAGATATATACGGCGCTCTCGAGCAGAGTCATAATCATTTATATCTATACCCCATCTATTATTAGGCCTATCAAAATCCAATCTGTAATTCGGGTTATTCGTAGCACACTTTACCCAGTGGTCACTCGGTATGAGGGTGGTAAAAAGATTGCTTGGATTTGAGGGGAAAGCGTTCCAACTATCATCAGCGGGAATAGTCTTCCCTATAAATGACATCCACTCTTCTTTTGAAGGCAGACGCCAACCGCTATAGGCAGACTGCATATCGCTGTCTTTAATTTGGTCGAATGTTTTGCCGGTCGTCTCCAGAAATACCCAGAACCTGTTCGTCTTGTTATCCTTGGATGAGGCGAAGTAACCTTTGTAAATGGGCATGTAATTATACATCTTGAATTCATAATCTGGGAAATAGGTCGAACTATTACTTCTAAATACTATGCTTCCTATCGAAGTCGCATTTCCTCCGAGGCAATAGGAAGTACCACCGATATTGAACTTGAAAGTATCATAAGGGGAATTGGAACTCCAGCTCTTTGTTTTGGAAAAGCTAATGCTTCCAAAAGAAGCTGATCCGGTAATATTGACTCCTGCCGGAGAATATATATTGAACGTAAAATTATATTTTCCATATAAATTGGTGTTATCTAATACATCAAAGTAGCACCAGGTATTTGTCGGTTCATTGAAACGTACACAACTATAATCACTTGAGAAAGTGGGGCGTGCCGCATCTTGATACAAGGTACCTGTAAGTTGTTTGTTATTGTCGCTGACATTCTTTAGGTAGAAAGAACCATTATAGGCGGTATTAAGGTCGTTGGTATTTCCATCCCAATAAATTTCGTATACTTTCTCATAATTATTGGGAGTACTTACTATCCGTTGATAACACCAATTTCCGGGCGTAATCAATGTGCTTCCTCCCAGCGAATAAACCTTTATTTGGGCTTTAGACTGCTGTCCGCCCGCAACGCGATACATGTGTAGAGAATTACCGCTTAGGGAATTCACGCTGGGGGCCATCGTACCGGTAGCTGTTATCACAGGCGCTTGAAATTCCCTCGTGATATTTACTGTCATTCCTGTTCCTCCGGCAACGTTCATGAATACGATTTGGGTATCATCGAAATTCGCCGCATCCTCTATCAGTTTGAAAGTGAAACTTACTGTTTTACTTTCCGGTGTGCTACGTGTAGACACTGGTGTAATGTGCTCCAGCCATGATGGGCACCTGCTTATGGTAGGTTTACTATAATTATCCATCGTTAGGGTAAATTGCTTGTCCTTGATGATAGGCATAGTAAGCGTGGCTGTGGTGGCTGTTACAGATGAAAGGCTGATTCCTGTACTTTGATTTGTTATTTGTAAGTTATCGAGTCGATTAGGCAGTAATTTCACTTTGATGTTCTCAACTTTAGTCTCGTCCGAATGATTTTTTATAGCTACGGTAATTTCTTTTTCCGTCAAGTCGGTAGCATCCGTGCTTGCCCATTGGAAAGTATATTCTTGTGTAGTATTTACACTTGAAGTAGGATTAACGGTAATGCCCGAATGGGCTGGAAGTTCCACTTTGCTGCCGCCTATAGAAGTGATATGTTATCGCACCTGTGGATACATTAGCGCCGGCCACCTGTACCAGATAGAGTATATTGTCCGTTGCATCCCAGTTATTTACTCCGTCGGGATTCATTGTTCCGCCTGTGGATTCTACGACAGGAGTACCAAAGGTCGTATCTATTAATATCACTTCTTCACTGCCCCCTGCTTTATCTGTCAGGTGCAGAATGCCGCGAGGATAACTATACCTGTGTAACTTTCATTGAAAGAAATTTTGTACTTCACTTGTTGCGTGGCTCCTGTTCGTGTTGTGGTGACGGGGACTTCTTCCAATTTCAACCAGCCGTCAGTAGGGCTGTTACCGTTATAAGTCAGTTGTGCATTTACCCCGGCATTGGAACCTGTGGAAACCGTAAAGCTACTTCCGGTTTTGAGCGCCAGTGTCACAATATTGGTGCTAATGTCGTAAGTGGTTTCACCCACAGGCAACAAATCAGCTACCGCAATTGTCTCCAATCCGTTGTCGGGCTCGTAATCATCTATATAGTCTCCTGTTTCCCAATCCACTAGACGGATATTGGCTGTCAGTTCAAAAGGGTCAGCTTCTGTGATCTGTACTGTATAGCGGTGGTTGTGGTTTATCTCGATTAGGCTTCCGTCACCATCGGTCACACGTTCGAAAGGGATGCGATAAGATACCTCTTTCTTTTCATCCGTCAGGTTCATGGCATACAGTCCTTTCAAAATCAAAATCCTGCATCTATGGCTTTACATGGGTAGCAATAGAAAGCTTTGGTGGTAGTTCCTGCATTGGCGTTCAGTCCGTCGAAAAGGCGGTAAGAGTATGTAATCAGTTGGCCGTTTGTGGCAGGAACATCTCCTGTCGGACGAATGGGGAACAGTGTTACACCTGTCTTCCGTTTCCCATACTGATATCTGTGATGGTAAAATGAGACTTCGTAGCATCGTTTACTATATCGAAGCGTGCCACGGCGCGAGTGAGTGAAACATTCAGTCGCACGTAAGTTCCCATACTGTATTCGCGCAAGTCGGTGGGCTGGCTGTTGGCACCGGACATGGGCAGCGGGGCAAGCAGAACATCAGCATTAAAGCCGGTGGAATTTAATAGCGGGGTATTCAGTTTAAGGAAATCACTTTCAGTAGGTGTTCCGGGGCTCGTTACCATATCTCCCGGTACACCGGATTGTGGTCTGTGAACTTTGCTGTAACGGGGTATAATTCGTGTATGTATTTCCTGCGGCATCATTCATTTCGGTTTGATTGGCTACGCAATAAAACTTGGTGAATAAACCTTGCGGGGGTAGAATACCACATTTACTTTCCCGGCGGCCTCGTCCGCTTTCAGTTCGATAGAGGGGAAGTCTCCGCGGGCAGGGTTCCGGCATCCGAGCGGTAGGAGAAATGCTCCTGAAAGGTGTAAGGCCCTTCCTCCTTGTCACTGCCGAAAGCATAAATATCGAAACTTTCAATGCGGTTTTCGTCCTCCTCAGCTATACCGTCGCGGGTGATAGCCCGGCTTTCGGGTGTACCGTTTACAAGGATCAGCTTGTTTTGCAGAGAGATTACCACCGAACGGCGGTTAGGGTCATTGGCCTGCGGGTTCTCCGGTGTTTCGGGAGTGCCGCCTATTGTATCCACTTCGAGGTGCAACCAGCCATCAGGCAGGACAGTATCACCAATGAGAAGTACAGAAAGAATTCAGCTAATGCTTTCATGCTTGTTACTTTTATGCGGTTATTACTTATTTCCATTCCTCGTTCTTTTTATTCTCTATTATTTCATCTTCTTCAGGTTCTTCCTCGCCTTTTCCGGTTCTACTCCCAGTGCCTTGCGAAACCATTCTTCTGCTTTCTTCCGGTCACCTTCCAGATAGGCCAGCACACCGAAATCATTCCATGCACGCGGGTCATCGGCCACCTTATTCAGATATTGCCGTGCGCTAACCGGATCACCTGCCATGATTACCGCCGAAGCCGCATTGATATTGGCCAGCACGTCGTCCGGAAAGTGGTAGGCGGCTATCTCATAAATTTCACGGTATTGCTCCGTGCCGGGGCGATAGAATGCGGCTACCCTGTACATCTCCTGCAATGACAGCAGACGGGGATGGGTATATATCAGACTTGCCGCCTCTTCTATATTGAAAGCGCGGGCCTCATAACCTACTGTGATACGGATACGTCTCAACTGCGGAAAATAGCTTTTCAGAAGTTCCCGATATACGGCTCCTCCGTGCATATCCATCAATTGTTTTTCGCGTCCTTCAAAAATGCCGATTCGGGCAATGAGAGACAATACTTCGTCACCGTGATTCATGGGGTGACGTTGCAGAAGCTCCACCAATCCGTCCCAGTCTTCGGGTACGGAAGATACTTTATAAAGATCGTACCCCGGTGCATACGTGGTATGCATATACTTCTTGAAGCAGCGTGCGCGGTTGGAAGCCAGTATTTCATTGTCCTTGTAGATCCCGTCGGGCGAGGCGTAACCGCAGATGGAGATACTCGAAATACTTGCCAGATTCCCTTCGGTGAGTGGACGCATCAGGCTGTCCAGTTTCTCCAGTTCGGGGCGGTTGTTGTGGAATTCGCGGCGGACGTCATAAACTCCGGTAGGGTAATCTATATATAAGGTGGCACTTTCCGAACGGTGTTTCTGAGTTTCCATATCGGGGATGAGGTAAGTCACCATGGCTGTACACTCGGCACAGGGCATACAGTCCGGCCTGCTTTGGGTTTCTTGCCGGTTGGCGGCATTTTCATGTTTTCCTGTCGATTGCCGTGGGCAGATTTTCACAGCCTTTCGATAAACGCCATTTGCCCCTGGAATCACCGTCTGTCCCTGCGGAACATGGAAAGGTCTTGTCAGGGTAAGATCGGTTATCACCGGCTCTACTCCGAGCATCTTCATCCGGCAGCAATCCCGGTGTTCTCGCATCAACACCAATGAAGCGTGCTCCATCCATGGGCTATAAGCAACGGACACCTTATAAATAATGCTGTCTTTCCGGTTTCTGTCATAAAGCGTACGGTAAGGAGGCAAATAGCCGGGAGACGGTTGAAGCGCCTGCCTCCTGTGGTCGGCGCGGGCACGGCGACGTCCGCTCACTACCACAGCGGGCAGCTCTTGCAGACGCCCTGTGCCACGAAGCACGGGAGTGAACAGATAAGCCTCCGCATTCCCCGCTTTTGCATTGCTCAGATTGAGCAGCAGTTCTATGTGAAGACTGTCTCCCTGCGTAAAGACGTGCGAACCGAGTGTTAAAGTTCCGCCCGCCCATGCTTCCGCAGCCAGCAGTACCCCAACCAGACATCCTATTATTTTCTTCATCCTTTTCATCCAGCCTCTTTAATTTTAATTATTAATTTTTAATTGCCTTCTTATCCCAGTCCTCCGCCTTCCGCCCAGTCCGACGAACTGAGCTGTGTCACTACAATCTTCTGCCCGATGGTTACCAGCAGGTCGAATTCCTGTTCCGTATTTTCATCCAGACTGACAGGTAGTTTACGAAAGAACAGTTGCAAGTCAATCTCCTTCATAATCCGCTCATTACCCCGGTAGATACTCAGCAACGGATGTGATCCTGATGTCAGGCGATACGTTACCAATTCTCCCGTCAGTTCATCGTTATAGTTCATCGCCGCCTTGGCCTGATGCCATATTACCGGGCTGCCTATGGAGGGAAATGTGAAAGCTCCGTCACCACTGGCTAGCGGTATGTCGTAACCTGCCGGAAAGCCGTATTCGCAAGGCACGCCCCGCAGGCGGAATGTATAGCCTCCCGTTCCTTCCGCCGGATAGTAGCCGTCTTCCCAATGTACGGTAATCCGGAGGACGGCGTGGCAGTGGGTCAGGTAGACGGTCCGGTTCACAGAATTTCCCGTAGCGGGAATTTCAAACGTGCTATATCCATAGTATAGCCTTTCGGTATTCGGTCGATATTCGCTTGTGGATGTTCCTGTAGCTGTTCCCGTGGCCGAAGTCATTGCCAGTTCACGGATTTGTGTCACGCCGGGTTGGGGTGCGGGTACTACATCGCTTTCATATCCCCAGTTTCCCCATGCCACGAGGGTATATCGTCCGGGAGCTAACTCTCCCTGCCAATATTCCAGACTGTCACCTTTCAGTAACCGGATGTCCTTCAACACTCCGTCCGCATCGAAAAGGAACTGGTGGATGTTGTCCACATACATGGAGAGTTGTCCGGCGTCGGGCCTGCCGGCATAGCGGTAATTCAGCCGTACATTGTAGGGACACACTCCCGGTTCGTCAAATTCGAACGTGCAGGAGGTGCAGAACCATAGTATGCAACAGAGGATTACCATAACTTTCATCGGATGAAATAAATGAGTGACACACCGGCCCGTGTAGGCCCGAAATAATTCCTTTTATAATGTCCCATGCGCTCGCCGCAGCCTGCGCACCGATATTTATCATATTCCATGCGGGCATATCCGCCACCAATTACGGCTTCTATCGAGAAGCGGTCGCCCAGTACCCAGTGATAACCGTAAGTGATACCTCCGCCATACAGGTCGCCCCGGTAAATAATGTCTTCCATACCCGAAAAGAAAGGGATCTGGCCTACGTTGTAGTAAGCGTAATGTCCGTGCACTCCCAGGAAGTGTCCTTCGAACTTACGGCAAGGCCAGTAGCGTAATTCCGGTTGTATCAGGTAGAGATTCAGTTTCATATCATTGCCGAACTTCCAGGCATTGTAAGCCCCGTTCAGTGCCATTGTGAAATGACGGCTGATGCTGGTTTCCACTCCTGCGTTGGGTGTGGTAGTTCCCCACAATAGCAGGTCGGTGCGCAATGTCACGCGTTGGGCAAAGGCAGCGGTACTCATCAGACTGAGCAGCAGGAACAGCAAATAAAGTCGTTTCATGGCAATTCGGATTTATTGCACAGTTTAGATATGGGGGATGGAGTTCTCGATAAAACATTCACTCACGGGGAGTTCGGCTATGGAAATTTCCATCAGATAGAGGCGTGTCATCTGATTGACAATGCCCAGTTTGCGGGCTGTCGTCCCATAGCAGGAATAGAATTTTTCGTCACTGGGGCGATTGAAGTAAACGCCTTCTCCCAATGCTTCAAGAATGGAAAGGAGGTTGATTTGATGATATGCACAGGCAAGGCGGTAGGATTCGGGGTGATTATCCGGCTGATTTTCTATCAGTGTTATCAGGTGCTCTTTTGAGAGTCGTTGCAGCAGGTACGTAATTTCGGAAGGTGAAGGATTAAGGGAAGTACTCAACTGGTAATCCTTATACTGTATGTCGTGCAGTACTGCCAGGGCGAGTTTTGTTCTGAGTGTTAACATAGCGCTTGCTTTTTATGTAGATTATTGTCTGTTTTGTTTGGAATGTTCCGATTCCCGGTAGGAAACGGAACGGGCGCTATTGCAACCATAAATTAGGCGGATAATAATCATCCCTTCTAACTAAAAAGGAAGACAATTACCAATTTCACCTTCCTGTATTCCTCTATTTTATAATGAGATGCTCCGTATTAAAGTATGGGTAAGGGGGACTTTGTATTCAAACAAAAAAAGTGAAAGCTTTTTAATCAATACAAAGAGCTTCTTCACTGATATACCATATTATTACAGGAATATAATATTTATTGACATGACTTTTTGAGACAAAATCTAGCTTTCAGGATAAGAGAGATGTTTTTGTCGTGTCTGGTGTTGTAATTTAACTGATTTTTTACAGAAAACTGGGAAACTTCGATAAGTATTTCCTGCTTTCCTTGTTTATTTCAATTGGAAATAGTTCCTTTGCCACCGGAACCGTTCCGTTTCCTACCGGGAATCGGAACAGAAATATGAAACTCATTCTTAGTGCTTTTCCTCACTTTATAGTTTCCTTTTTCTTTCCTCTTCCATTCCTTTGCTGCCATCGGATTAACCAATGCTGCCATTTGCAAATTCACCACCGCCAGTTGTTCATCAGAGAACGACCTCAAATAAGTATGTGTAATTTCTTCCGAAGCATGGCTCAACCCTGCACTAATCTTAGATACGGGTATATCTTCATTATATGCCAGAGTCGCCCACGTATGCCGTGCTACGTATGAAGTCAGTCTCACCCCCAATCCCAATCGCTCGGATAACCGATACAAATGTTTATTGTAAAGTCGCAAGGCACTCTCATATTGTTTCCTCTCCTCAGGTATACTCCCCGGTTGGCGTATAATCCTTAATAAATAGGGTGAACCCGAATCGTCACATAAATACCTTTCGATAATCTCCCACATCCACGGTTCAAGCGTAATCGTCAACATCCTCCCCGTCTTGCTACGGCGATAGCAAAGCACATTATCCTGAATATCCGTCTTCCGTAAATAAGCCAAATCAATAAAGGAATCCCTCGTAGATAATAAGAAAGAATAAACAGATCCCGTGCCACCCCCAAACTTGGTGTATCCTCCAAATCAGCATCCGCCACCATACGAAGTTGTTCAATACTCAGCGCCCTTTTCCTCGTCTCTTCATACCCCATAAACACCTCACAAAAGAGCCGCTTAGCGTCTTTCAGCTCTTTCTCCTTTTCTGCTTCTCGACAAATAGCCCGCAATGCCCGGAAATAGCACGCTGAAGTATTACGTGAACATCCCGAAGCCCACAAATAGTGCTCAAAACCGAGAAAGAATCCTGCCGTCAATTCTTTAAAAGTAACAAACTCCATATTAGCAAACTCTTCCAAGCTATGCAGCATACTCCTGCAAGTATGTTCCGCCGAGAACTTAAACAACTCGCCCAAACTATCCGCATGAGTTATAATACCCTCCTTTAATGTCTTCATTTTCATCACACTGTTCTTTTAATTAGTATCTCCTCTCAACTCTACCTTCCATCATTTGTTTTGTATGGAAAAGAAGGAAAACATCAAAAGTAAGAACAGAAGATATGACTGCCTGTCATGAAATACGCATAAATGACTACACCTTATTATACAGAAATCCCCCGGAACTTTTCATAACTTGAATTCTGGGGGATATATTTATTTCTTGTTCTGAGCCTTTTCCGCTTTTCTCTTATTTACATAATCCTTGAACATCTGGCGCCAGTTACGACCATGCTCATTAAAATACTGTTCGCACTTGGTCTTGTAGATTTCAAAGATGGCAGATATCTGCTTCATGTTTTTATAATCAATAGCCTGTTCACGAGCCAGCTTCAACTGTTCCAACACAAAAGCGGTTTCTTCCCCCGTCATATCAGGGACAATGGCCTGATAACCTTTCAAAGTGAAAGCTACTTTGCCTACAGTATATTTATCAAGAATCTGCTCTACTTGTTCTTCCGTCAGCACTCTGCGTAAATCTTTCATCAGCTTTTCATGAACTTCTTTCGGCATGGCGGAATCGGCAATCATTTCCCGATCCAATTTACTTAAAGACTTACCAGTGACAGGATTGATACCCTCCGGAACAGTGGAATAAGGGTGTTCATTATGCCAGTCACGAACCTTGCGCAAATGATTATAGATAGTGGTTACAGCAAAGCCCGCTTTCTTATTATCCTCCATATTTAAGGAAGCCACCCAGTCCATTGCCTTTTTCTCAAGAGAAGCATCCGACTTTAATTGGGCAAAAGCTTTCTTGTCAATATAAACAGCTACTTTATCAAACGAACGAATTGCGCTTTCCGGCAAAAGTTCTCCTTTCTCACCGAAACTATACATAGCGGATTCCGGTTCGATGGTGACTTTTGTTTCATCCAGCATATTTCTATTCAAGCCGAACACCTCAGCAAAAAATGTATAGACAGCATTCCGCTTATTAGGACCAAAGTCATGTCTTTCTTTCGGAAGATGTATGTTCGTCACTTTATCTTTTGCATCGTAGAATCCATAAACACGCTGCAAATAAGGATATTCCAGTGTAGGCACACTTGCCGTCCAATCACCACCATCAGACACTACTAATTGCGGACGGGGAGCAAAGATTGCTGCCAATTCGGCATTGCATGTGCCACCCGCCGCCAATTGAATAGGCATACCGCTTTCACAGGGGCATCCTCCATCAAAATGAGAAGCCAAACTTACCACCGGCGCCGAAGCCGTGAAGCGATCATCCAGTGCACTCAGCAGAACTGTTTGCGTGCCACCACCGGAACCGCCATTCACACCGATTCTTTTCCTGTCAATATCTTTACGGGCAGCAAGCATATAGTCGAGAATCAGCAAACCATTCATCGCCTGAATGGTATGAGCTGCACTACTGCGGTGTGCCGCACTGCCAACCTGCAAAATTGACTCTCCCCAACCGAAGAGATCATAATCCACACAAACAGCCCCCATACGTGCCAGGGTTCCCATACGCTGTTGTTGATCTTCGCGATAACGACCTCCTCCAAAGTGTCCATTCGGACAAATGATCAGCGCATGCTTCCCTTTCGATTTAGGGGCATAAACAGAACCGCAAACATACAGCCCTGGAAGCGTCTCAAGTGCAAAATTCTGAACTGTATAGCCAGCATATTTCCTCACTTTGGAAAGAATCGGCTTCGACTCCACACATTGTGCGAGTAAAAGGTCAATTCCCAGACGTTGCCGGACTTCTTTTCTTAAAGAATCGGCACGGAGTTCAAAAGCTTCCTTATCTGCATAAAGCGTATTAAGGTAAGCCAGCATTTTCTCTCCGTCAGCATCTGTCCGCCGAGGATATTCATAAGCTTTCAACTTATATATATTGCCGGTTTGTTTCACAAACTTATAATCGAAAGGGGACAATACATTCGTCAGCGATTCTTCCACTGAATAAGGACGGATACGAAAATCCGCATAAGGCAACACTTTACCGACCGTATCAATATCGTATTTCAGGCGGATACCAAAACGATTTTGTATGTCCGTAAGAACTTCGTTCAAAGGACGGGCAAAGGCCGTTTCAAATGTTTGTGTTTGTGCTTCAGCCGAAAGAGATGCAGCAAAAAGCACAGAGAAAAGAATACGTTTCATTGTTCTATATATTATTGTTTACTTTTCATCGACTTCCTTTGGATACATCTTTTTACCATTCACCATGACATCTTCCATCGTGATGCGTTCGCAATCCTCAAAGACACATTCCTCACCGGCTCCCTGCACATGGATGTCGCGCAGTACAATATCAGAGATCGGAGCTTCTTCCAGCCCAACTATCTTAACAGGAGTCTTGACATCCGTAACCGTCATTCCACTGATATGTATGTTACGAAATAGCGGAGTGCGTTCACTCTTGGGTTCGGCAGGCATACCGCTATACTTCAGATTCAGTACCACAGCCTCCTGCTTGATATTGCGCATCACAATGTTACTGACACGGATATCTTCGACCACTCCTCCCCTGCCCCGGGTGGACTTGAGACGAATGCCCCGGTCCGTTCCATCGAAAATGCAATTGGAAATAGTCACCTTACGCACGCCTCCACTCATCTCACTGCCTATCACTACACCACCATGACCGGAAAGCATGATGCAATTAGTGATGGTTATATTCTCACAGGGTACTCCCAACCGGCGCCCCTGCGCATCGCGACCGGATTTGATCGTTATGCAATCATCTCCCACCGAAATGTGGCAGTCGCTGATATGTACATTCCGGCAGGATTCCGGATTGATGCCGTCCGTATTGGGCGAGGGCACATTATGAATGGTCACTCCCTTCACCTTCACGTTTTCACAGAACTCGGGGTTCACCGTCCAGAACGGAGAGTTGACGATCTTCACCCCCTCTATCTTCACGTCCTTACAACGAACCGGCTGGATAAACGGAGGACGGAAAAAGCGACGTTGCAGTGTACCGATGTAGTCCTTGTTTGTTTCAGCATAGATAGCCGTTGTATCATTTGCCTGGTCCCACATCGTCTGATACTTATTCACATTCCGCATGCCATTGTCGCGCAGATCAATCATCACACGAAAAAACTCCATCCACCACTTCTTTCCCTGCCCGTCCAGCGTACCTTCACCTTTGATTGTTATATTTTCCGCATCCACGGCATAAATCAGAGGCTGGAAACTCTTCATCATTACTCCCTCATGACGCACCTCCACAAAGGGAAGATAATCATCGAAGCTATCAGAAAACAGCAAAGTAGCTCCCGCCTCCAACTCCAAAGTGATGTGGCTCTTCATCCGGATGCTTCCCGTCAGATAAGTACCGGCAGGAAAAAAAAGGGTACCGCCACCGTTCGCGTTCAGGCGGTCGATGGTAGAATTGATAAGTTTGGTATTCAACGTCTTTCCATCCACCTTCGCTCCTGCTTTCAGCATATCTACACGTTCTGCACGAAGCACCGTAACCGCACAAAGGCAGAAGAGTGAACAAAGAAGTATTCTATATTTCATGGTCATAGTATGGTTGTTTATGGTTCGTTTATAGTTTGTTGTTCGTTCACTACAAATTCATGTTTCCCGCTCTCCACCTCTCTCGGTTCTTTCTCTCCCGGAAGTGTAACCACCGCCACAGTGTTTACCGGAACGGACAACTTCAGCTTAAACCGGCCGTTCTCGCGGGTCCAGTCTACAGTTATCTTACCGTAAAGGGTTTCATAAGATGACTGCACGTATTTCAGATCACCGACAGGCTTCGGGGCGATTCTGAACTTCTGGTATCCATGCTTCACGTCCGGAGAGATACCGACCAACGAGTTAAAGAACCATTCATCAATCTGCCCCATCATAAAATGATTCCAAGAGGAGCCCTGACGAGGGTCCCATTGCTCAGTCAGAGTCGTTGCACCAAACTTGAGTTGAAAGCCATATCCGGGCGTTTCCTCATGGTTGAACATTTTATAGATGAGTTCATCGGCTCCATAATTGGCCAATGTCTGGATCAGATAGCGGTTTCCCACATCTCCGGTAGTCAGACGATTGCCGTGTGCTTCCACATCTTTTATCAGGTTCTTGAATACTTTGCGCTCCAGATGACGATCCGTTTCATAACCTCCAGAATGGCCTCTACTCAGAACCATATCCAGAAAAAGCGGCAAAGCATTGCTGCACTGGCTTCCCGTACCATACTGCGCCGCATCGTAATCCTGAAAGCGCTCGTTGAATGCTACCACGATATCATTCGCCAACGAATTGTAATACCTGACATCATCAGCATTACCCACAATGCGAGCAGCCCTTATCAGATATTCGACAATCATGTAATAGTGTGCCGTAGCCACCAGCGGGACAGGCGTATTGCGGGAGAATCCTGCACGGAAGTCACCGTAATCATACCAGTCGCCCAAACCGAAAGAAAGGATATGATTATCTGCGCGGGTAGAGAGATAGTCCACATATCGGCGCATATTCTGGTAATACTTCTTAATCAGCGAATCGTCCCCATAGGTTTCGTAATACATATACGGGAAAATGACCAAAGCACCTCCCCACTCGGGAGATTCGGCAAAGGCATCCATGCCCGGTCCTTCGAACACGACATACTCCGGTGCGGTGCTTGGCATGGCTCCGTTGCGATGTTGGGCATCCGCCATATTCTGCATAATCTGCGGAGCGAAAGCTGTCAGGTCATAATTGTATAAAAGTCCCGGCCCGTTGAGGTGCACCTGTTCCAGCCATCCCAGCTTTTCCCGATGGGGACAATCGGTAAATACAGACTGCATATTGCTGCGAACCGCCTTCTCTATCAGACGATGGGCAGCGTTGAATATCGGATTGGAACACTCGAAAGCAGACACCTTTTTTGCCGAGTTATAAACAAAGCAGGATTGAATATCTTTCAGAACAGGCAATTTCCGGGGATTCTTCTCCCCCTTCAGTACGGCACCCTCTACCTGAATGTAGCGATAACCATAGTATGAGAAACGGGGACGCCAAGTCTCGTCCCCCTCACCCTTCAAGGTATATTCGTAGTAATGCTGACGTCCCGTTTGCCGTTGGTTACAGGCTCCTTCCTCCGTCAGAGCCTCAGCCACCACCAATGTAACTTTCTGACCTCGTTTACCACGCACGGTAATTTCCGGAAAACCGGCAAGGTTCTGCCCCATATCCAGTACGAAAGCGGAAAGGTCGATGGTTCTTTTGGTCGATTTACAGGCAGAGGCAATCTGTTCCGGGGTCATTTTCGTCACTTTCCGGACACCATAACGTTCCATAATTTTCACCGGAGCCGCCATTTGCGGACGCAACGTTCCCTTCGGAGCTTCCTGAACCACTACCGGGCGCCAACGCGCATCATTAAAACCTGCCCGGTTCCACCCTTTTTGTTCGCGACGCGCATCATAATCTTCGCCTCCATAAATACAATTAAAGGTAAGGGGGGCTTAAGTCATATTTCCAACTGTCGTCAGAGCAAACCACATCCCGTGTTCCATCTTCATAATTGACAAGCAGTGAGAATAAAAGAGTCGGTGCCCCGAAGCTGATCTGTAACTTGCGGTAACGTCCGCCCTGCACATTATAGAACCCGTTTCCCAATAAAACTCCCGCCACATTCTCGCCCTCCTGCAACAGTTCCGTAACATCATACATATTATAATAAACGCTCTTGTCATAATCACTCCCAGAGGGGAGCAAATTCACTGTCACCGACTTTCTTCCCATTCAAGGTGAACTCATAGAAGCCAAGGCCACAGATGTATGCGGTAGCCTCCGCAATCTTTTGTCCGTGCGGAACGTCTTACGCAAGCAAATGCTTTTCTTTGCCAATGTATCCACGTCTTCCCATGCCGCCTTTACCTCCGGCTTCTTCAACTCGCCTCCGTGGAATTTCCGTCCTTCGGGCAAGCGTGCGTCTTTACGGGTGATGGCCCCAATCCATTCAGCCGAAGAAAAACCTTGGGGAACTAAACGAAACTTTGCTTCTCGACTCCATTCGGAAGGCGCGTCCGTTTCATCCCAAACCCGTACACGCCAGATGTAGTTATAGAAACTAAATCGGAGAAACTTCGCTCCATGAGTCGGTATCAACTGGCTTTGCGAAGATTGGACCTTTCCCGTATTCCAAACCATACGTCCGGTGCAGGCTTCCCGAATCTCAATCTCATAAGCAGTCTGCCTCGTCCCATTCTCTGGCGACTCCATGGTCCACCCCAGCCGGGGATAGGCTTCAACAAGCACCAACCCTTCCTGCATTTCGCAAGTGAGATGGCTGACCGTTATATTCTTTGCCTGTGCCAGACACGGCAAGCAAAGAAGAAAGAAAATATATCTTTTTAAAAACATCATTCGTTTTTTTCGATTTAAGTAGTAACCATTATTTCAAGACGTTCTCACAAATGATTCTCGTCAATCTATCTGCATATCCAACTTGTTTTCCATCTACAAAAATACGCAATCCTTTTCCGCGATGGTAACGATCACCATATTTATCCCAAAGAATTGTCAGGTTACGACCATGATATAAAACATTATCCAGACAGAACCAATCCCACTTATCTGCCGGTATCAACGGATTTACTTCTACCGTATCATCCAGGCGCGGGCGTAATCCAATCAGACCGGTAATCATCAAATCATTAAAAGTAGAATGGTTATAGTAACGACTCCGTTCCTGGTCACCCTTCAGCCAATAACCTGTCACCTCATCCAGATATTCACCAATATAAGGACGTCCGCGATGATATTGCGACTCGACATACAATTCCATTTGACGGAAATACACACTATCGGATAATACTCTCTGTGGATAATTATTCATAAAGTTAGCCATTGCTGTCAATGTCTGGGCAGAAGCAAACGGCCAGATTGCTCCGTCCCATTCACATTTACCAACTCCGTGGGTACGAAATTCCGGATGACGGCGCTCGGCAGTAGTTAATCCGTAAGGAGCAGAAAAACCGTTCTCATCCATAATCTCTTTCCAAGCAACTTCATATTGCTTCACTGTGTCCGGCAAATTAAAGTACCAAGGTATATATCCGATAGCCTCGCGTACATTCGCAGAAGAGTCCGCACGCATTGTCTCAAAAAACTGGTGACGTGAATTCCACAACTTATCTTGTACCAGCCTTTTCAATGTATCCGCCCGCATACCATATCTCATAGCCATTCCTTCATCATCCGAAAGGATTCCCATCAGTGAAAGAGCTTTTGCATTACCATACATATAGCTATTAATGGTGGGGCGGGCATACTTTTTCTTACGTCCGCCACTGATTGATTCTTCCATGCCATCCTGTACATCTCCTTGCCAATATAATCCGTTTTGCAAACGGTTCGTGCACTCCCAGCGTTGATACTCGGCTTCCAGATTTTCCTTCATATCCAGCATGAAATCCTTATCAGCATCCACCATATAACGTGCCAGCACAGCATCCGCATTCCACGAACTAAACTTATTCATCTTATTCATCGGCCCGCCATCATTCCCCCGATACCACGTATGAATAATCTGATCCAGATACTTCGGATCGCGCAACCAACGGCTTTCATAAATATGATGCCCGATAGCGCAGGCTATCAAATTATATTTATCAGAATAGGAACGCTGAACCAGAAATTCCGTCATGCCATATCCCACAGGTGTTTCTTTAATATGCTTCCGCAACGACCACCAGCGATAGTAGTACATCTCTTCAAAATTACGTTGCGGACATTCAAACAACGGTATATTCTCTTCCATCCATTCCGAAGCCTTTGCATTCGGAATGGCCTGGGCTATATTCTCATCTTCCATACCATTGAAATAATCTGCATAATGGCTGAAATCCGCATACTTCAAAACAGCAGCAGTCGCATCTTTATCCACAGAAGAGGTCTTCACATTGGCGATACGATATTCAGCTAGTGGCTCCTGGTCACCGGCATTCGGCAGATCATAGGTCTGATCAGCCGGTGTATCTACAGTGGGAAATGTTCGTGGAACTCCTGTACGGAACGCAATACGTTCAATAGCAGGTACCGGTGCATAGAACATGCGCAATCCTACTCTCTTACCATCCACAAATACCTGAATATTACGATCGGTCACTGAAAGGATAGCCTCTACATGATAGTTTTTTCCCGGTTCATATTTCATCAGGTTCCCAAAGCGGGAACCGCCTTTAGCACGAAAAATCCCATCAGGAGTCAGCTCAAGCCGGGAACAAGCAATGCTGTTCTCATCCAGGAAGTCAATCTGAAGAGTACCTTTATCGTTTTGTCCGGCCTGTAGATCAAATGAGATTTTCAGTTCTTTAGAAGCCGGTATTTTTCGTTCTACCTTGGCATAATCAAAAGGATCTTTATCTTGCAAACGCAGCCACTTTCCGTCTAAAGTGACTGGAGCCCAAAGGGGAGAGTAAATATTCCAGTCGGTCAACTCAGCTATTGATCCGGCTTTTGAGAAATCATCGTCTGCATGTGCAGAGGCTTGTATCTGTACCGGAACAGGAATACGTGATACCCACATATCTTCTTTGTTCACACTGTAAGCAACCCATAAATCACCATCCGCAGGAATTCCATTTCCTTCTTGAATACCGCGGGGATATTGCGGACCATACGACTTATAGTTTCCTCCATAACGCATCGGCGGAATTTCACCATGCACGAGGTTCAAGGTCGTATATTCCAGCCCATCCTTACTCAACGATATAGCCAGCGGCCAGCGAAACTCCGAAGGATTATACACGGTAGCATACATACCATCAGTCAGGCGTTGTCCCCAAATCTTTGCATTGCTATTAACGAATCCTTTGGCACGAAGCACCGGTTCCGCCCAAGTATAGCCACCGTCTTCAGTGATTGAAGTCAGTGCATGTTTCCAAAGGCTGACAATACGCCCGTCGGGTAAAGTATAGCAATTGAACGCTTTATATCCCTTCTTCAAAGGAATAATCGGGTCTTCCCGATCCGCCTCTTCCACCCATTGCATTCTATACAATGGATTATCCAGAATTTCCTGACAAGCCTTTACAAACTCACGATCCTTACTTTTCTTGAAATAAGGGTAATCGGTATTTTTTTCATTAAATCCATGATTATAATATATAAAGTAGATGGGACCGAATGAACCGTCTTTCTTAATTTCACGAACTACCCGACCAATACCGTTTCCATCATTCGGATCATCTTTTTTATCCAACGCAACTCCATAATTCCCCATTGTAATCAGTCTGCCGGACTTGGATACATAAAAGCCCACACGCTGATGCATGATGGCAATCAAGTCTTTTGCCTGCATACCCGGACGGGAAGCCTTCGTATATCCGTCGGGAACTTTATAAGGAGGAAACACGATTTCCGGATTTGTCCAGTTATATCCGTCTTTAGAAGTCATCAGAAAAGTCTGGGAAGGCGGAATATGCTCATCCGACGGATCTGCCAGATATTGATAATAGAATTGCCCATTCCAATAGGCCAACATCGGTTGGTGATTATAAGTCCATCCTCCACCATTCGACGCATCCGGATGTTCACGATTGGCACGTACCAATTGAATATTATGCACTCCCACTACCGGTGACAATTGTCCATCATGATAGGTGGGATTAGAAAGTTCGGTTCCAGTGTAATGTATCCTGTCTTGTGCTGAAGCCGACGCTAGTGTCAGCCATCCAGTTGCCAGAACAAAAAGTATTTTGATAGGGCTGTTCATTATCTGTTCCTGTTTTATATATTATTTCTTCTTGCTTTCTTTCAACAACTCCTTAACGAGCGATTCCGGGGCTTTGAAAATAGTCCCATGTTTATGGCCTGTGGGTACACTTACATTTCCGGTTTCATCCGTAAAATTACGAAAATCCCTGGTACGCACAGCGCCATATATTTTCTTCCTGTAGACATCGAAATAGATAAGATAGTCATTTCCTATCTTCTCTACAGAGGGGCCTTCTACAAACGATTCCGTGAAAGGTTGCGATGCAGGCGAATAAGGTCCTGTCAATGAATCGGCAAAAGCAACTTTCAGATTACGTTCGGGACGTGTATTATCTTTAAGCACCATTACATAATCATTCTTTGCACGTTTTATGATGGTAGCATCAATTGAACTGAAGCCCGGATCATACAAAAGTTTGGTTTCGGATATCGTCTTAAAGTCTTTTGTAGTGATGTAATATAAGCGATGGTTATTCTTTTCTTCTTCTATACCCTTTTCAAAACGCCCCGGAACACAAGATGCCCAGACCACCATGAATTGTTCAGCCTCATCATCATAAAAAATCTCCGGTGCCCACACGTTGACGGTCGTCGGTTCATTGGCCATTACCGGAATCATTTGTTGCTCCGACCAGTGAATCAAGTCTTTGGAATATGCATAGCCAAATCCCAAATCACCTTTCCAACTGGTGGTCCAAACCAAATGATAAGTACCGTCCGGAGTACGTACCATCGAAGGATCGCGCATCAGCTGATGTTGTCCCAATTCCGGTTTCAGCCAAACACCGGGAACACTATCCCAATGCATGCCGTCTTCACTATATAGATATCTTAAACCTTCATTAGCCGGCTCATGGAATGAGGTGAACATATAGTAGTCTTTGTTTCCTCCACAAGAAGCTAAGAACAAAATGCTTATTGCAGCTAATGTATTTCTTAATTTTCTCATTTTCTAAATAATACTTTTGTTTTTATATCGTATTCTGTATACAGAGGAGACGGCAATAAGACGAATTTGTACTCAAAGATAATGGAAGATTCGCCATATTCCAAAAATCAGAACACAGAAAAGGGTGACTTCTCAGCCACCCTTCACATCACATAACTAACCAGTTTTTATCTATCCTAATTATCAGAGAGAGCCTCCACGTGCTTTCACACGCTTGTACCACTCTTCACGTTCTTTTGTTAAATCATATCCACGCTTAGCCAAATAGTTATTGATACGCCCCTTATATTTACCGAAGGCTGCATGTTTCTTATCCGAATTCTCAGCATCCAAGGCAAACTCACGGGCTTCTATGAGCCAGGCATAGATTTGTGCTTTTTCTTCTTCCTTCAAAGAAGGGATCATGTCAATTGTAGCATCATACGTCACTTTCACAACGCCATAAGTCATCCCATCCTTCACCACTTCTATTTGCTTCTCATCCAGAAAAAGAGATAAATTCGCGGGATATGCAAAGTGAGAACGGTATAATGCCGCATCCTTTTCATACTCAGCCGCTTTCAAGGCATCATCCTTTGCAGCACCACTCAATCCCGACTCCTTTATTTTCTTCACTTTGGCATCACGAACTTCATAAATATCATTCAGTTCGAAGTACCGATTGGCAATCACATTACGAACATCTTCAGCCACCTTTACATCTGTAAGCCCAAGTTTATCTACGATCTTCTGAGATCGTTTAACAATAGATTCCACATATTGAGGATCACGATTATCCTTATTCAAGTCTACCGCTCCGGCTGATAACCAACCGAAAACCAGTAATAAAGAAATTAATATTATCTTTTTCATTGACATTACATTAATTTACCTTTTTCTGCCAATGTATCGTAGTTATTCTTCATATCAGTCCAGTCTACCTTATTCTTCGTACTGATACCATTGATATATTTCTCAATATTAGTATACCCATCACCAGTGCAATCTTTATTGGCATCACTCGGATCGTTTGGATTCAGACCATTCGCAATTTCCCATTCATCCGGCATACCGTCACCATCCGTATCCACATAAGGAGTTCCCTTATATTCCGGATAGCCACCCATTTGGCGAATATCAGTTATAATACCCTGTTTATAAGAATCTTTCGGCAAACGACGGTATTTAAAATAACCTTCCTCATCCTGAGATTTTGGAGCTAATCCCCATTTATCTCCATAGGCATCTTTCGGAAGTTTCTTTTCATAATAAGCTTGACCGGTTTTCACTTCCTCAATAACCCGCTCATCAACAATGTCACGGCAAGGAATATTAGCACCTACATATTTCAAAACATAATCATAAGCATCATTTGCAGACATAATATTAATATAAGGCATTACGAAAGGTTGATACGTACGCATCTGCTCGGTATACCCCTCTGTATCCTTTTGAGTCTCAATCTGAATACCACCAGCCCAGTTATCCTTTGTGATTTCAGGATATCCTTCCATCACATTGCCATCTGCAAAGACACGGCCATATACTTTATAATCCAGCTTGCTACGTCCGGCTTCCGGCTTCAGAATGCGATGACCGACCGGAGAATCTCTCGGAGTCAAAGGACCCGGTTTATAGTAATTATTTATCATATTGAACATAGCACGATAATCGCCACCATCAGCTGAACGATGTACCCAATTGTAGACTACATTATTCACGAAATTGAAAATCCCATACCAGCCAATAGACGGGTTACGCCCAGCATTACTGGCCCAAAGATTGCGCATAAAAAGCACAGTTCTCACCACCCAATGTACTACCGAAAGCATGATTGTATGTATCCAGTGCCTTAGCGGAAATTGTATTTTGAATGGTTACATTGACAGTCGGAAGTTTCTCATCTTTATATCCTTCACCAGGACTGTACATGTGACGATAGAAAGAAATATTCTCATCCAGCCCCCAAGTACAGGAACAGTGATCGATCATAATGTTACCAATCGGATTACCCCCAAATGAATCGTCACGGTGATGAACCTTCGTTTCACCACGACGGAAACGCATATGACGTACCACTACATCGTGAGTGTCAACCCAGAAAGATTCTCCGGCAATACATACACCGTCACCTGGGGCTGTTTGTCCGGCTATCGTTACGTATGGAGCACGGACAATAATGGGAGATTCCAATCGAATGATACCAGCCACATTGAATACAATGATACGTGCACCACCGGTTTCGCAAGCTTCACGGAAAGAGCCCGGGCCGCGATCATTCAAATTAGTTACTGTAATTACCTTGCCGCCACGGCCACCGGGAGTGAACATTCCCCCACCCTCAGCTCCGGGAAAAGCGGGAATACCGGCTTGAGGAAGATCATCCGGACGGGAAGCCCACTCGATATACGGACGCCCTTCTCTGGCTTCTTTCTCAACGATAGGCAATGCTTTCGCCCAAGCTTCATCCGAACGCCGGCGTTCTTCAGTTATCATTTTCTTATAAGTCTCCTTGGCTTCATCGGTCAATTGCGGGTATTGTGCCCATGCAATGGTCGGAGCCAGCATTGCAGCTGTACAAACTATCAGGAATGCTTTCTTTTTCATTATTCTCGTATCTATTAATTAATTGTATTTATTAGACGAAGATAAAAATGTTTTGTAATCACATGAAACTATTTTAGTAGAAAAATAATCCATAGAATGGTGGCAACCACTCTAAAAAAACTGCCGGATGAAGGATCACCCGGCAGTTTTAACTATCTCACAAAAAAATTAAGGTAACTATATACGACAATACTCTAAATCCCGTGGTAACAAAAACGTCTCATTTTCAGTTAGATATTAACAATATTTAGAAGAAATACCTGTCTGCCATAGGCTTTATCCGAATAACTCTGGGATATTATTCTGCATTACTATTATCATCTAATAATGTAGTTTGTCCACTATTGAAAATATCAATTACAATACCTATCAAGATAGAAACGGAATAAACCAATAAGTAACATACCAAGAAATACACGGGATAATTCACGGTATTTGGTTCTTCTATTGCTATTCCCATATTAGCAATAGAAGAAATGATAATCATTGCTATAATGGAAATTGTAGATACGAACAAACAAGCAGCAAAACTCGAATTCAAATCTTGAATAAGCTGTCTGCCTTCTTTCGTTTTCTTTATTGAAGCAAATTTATCGCCAATAATAAAAGTCAGCATAATCGTATATGCCGTTAATATTAAAGCGACCATTGCGGGAACGATAGAAATACCCACTTCCACAAGATGCTTTAACTGTAAAAGAATATCTGCATCTTTTACATACATCAAAATACATAAACCTAATGAAACGATTAAAGGCAATATGCTATCCAGCCAAAAACTTGTCCAGCCATAATTCCTCAATATAGCTTTCCAACCGAATATAGAAAGCGATTTTCTCATAAAATATGAATTTAGTTAATGAATAATGCCTCTTATTGTATTATATATAGTTGAGCAGACATCATTCACTATTTGAGGAACAACTAATTTACGTGGATGTTCACTACTATCAATCTTTTCTAATTTTGCATTTTCGGTTGATTGTATTGTTGCTTGTACATATCCATTCTGTTCTGATAGATTAACAATACTTTGAAGCATACCATCATCTTCACTGTTCAACGGATATTCTTTTGAACCTGTAGCTGTAAATTCTATTCGACTTGCTCCCATTTCTCTGAGTTTTCTATCAAATGCAGCCTCAAAACCACGAGTATGCCCTGGATTTGAATATGAAATATTAGCATATAAATGAGTTACAACATGAGCATTAAGTATTCTCTCTAAAATATCACGTTCTATAATGACATCTACGTCAAAAGTATCAGGCTCTACACGATTCAACGCTTCTGATAGATAAATACGATATTTTTCAAGCTAATATCGCTATTACATTTTACAGCTAAGGTATGAACAGATGGAATGAAATATAAATCCGTTTCTTTTTTATTAGCTACAATATCCTCATTCCAATTATCCATAGTGACATCTTCTCGGCTGCGTTTGTTATAGAAAGCCTCTGGGTCAATGATTGTGTATGAAAGTAGTCCGATTTGTATCCAGTTAGGATTACCATTTTCATCCAACAAGTTACTATATGTAACATATTTCAAACTTCCTGATTTTCCGCCACGTGGAAAACCTACTAATGGGTCTTGTTCGTATAAGTTACGAAAAACCTGTACATAGTGTTCCGTTGTTTGCTCTCGTCTTGCTTTTTATATTAATGAGATACCACGTTGTTTGCCTATTTGATACTCTATCCATGATATTTGAATAATTAATTTCTGCAAAGATACCATATTTATTGCAATTATTATCCTTATTCGCAGAGTTTTATATAACAATCTTAGTATGAAAGCATTTTATTTATGTACCACGATTTAATAACAGAAAACCCCGCCCAATAGACGGAGTTCCCTACACCTTTAACAAGGTTTACGATAAAGCCTATGGCAGACAGGCATTTCTTCTAAATATTGTTAATATCTAACTAAAAATGAGACGTTTTTGTTACCACGGGATTTAGGGTATTGTCGTATATAGTTACCAAAATTAAAAGTCAACTTACGGCAGCAAACTACCGTTACCGATAGGGATTAAACGTTCCTTCGGAACCATAATAATCCGTCCAGCCAATATTCTGTTGCAACTTAATACTGTTTTGCAATACATTCTGCTTGATACCTAGGAAATAGTATTTGTTCAGGTGAGTAATATAGAATGTAGGCGTACTTGTACCATCAAGCTGATCGTTTACTACACGATTCAGATTGTTTTCGTAAAAATTGTCCAAGGTAGCAATCTGATTTTCCCAGTCTGAGTCTGAAGCATCCGGATCAAGACTGATTTTTGTACGGTCTGATGTTCCCAAGTATTCTGAAGCTTCCGGATTGAACGGATCACAATCCTTGCCGGCCTTGCTATTCGTATAGAGTTCAGGTTTCACAGCCAGGATAATACCATGCCTGCGCGTTTGGTTTCCGCTGATAGGCTCAACACCCAACCGTGTGCAAGTACCAAAACTGTCGTCCCACAAAAGCCAACGACGCATATCATCGAATCTCTTTCCCTCATAGGCCAGTTCTATCTGACGCTCATAAAGAATAGCACCCATCAAGGCATCACCCGCTAAAGTAGAAGAAAAGCCGCAATCGCCCGTATAGCCTACACGTTCGCGAATATATTTCAGGAAAGTCAATGCCGTAGCATTATCTCCTTTTCCGCAAGCTGCTTCCGCTACGTTAAGAATAACTTCCGCCATACGTATTTCCATATACGGACTACTACTCTGCGAAAATACTCCGCTACTGAGATTGGAAGTATTGTAAGCATTCGGATCCGTACGTTTGCGTACAAAGATACTTGAACTGACATCACCGTCATAAAGCGCTGAGTTACCCGGTTTGCCTTCAACGGCTGCGGCAGCATCCTTAAACCATTGGTAATTCCATACCGTATATGTCTTATTAGTATTATAAGGCCAGCAAACTCCGTTAAATGCAAAGGTGCGATAGAAGCGTGGATCACGATCCTTGTAGAACTTCAACGGGTCATAAGACAATGAGCTTTCACCTGGTTTCTTACCATCAGCCATGGGGAATAAATCCACCATTTCAGCCGTAGCAGCGATACCACCACCACCTTTGATGTCTTTGGGACGGGCACTTTGTTCCCAGCTGTTATTGAACTTGAACTGATCATCAGAGATATTATTGTACAATGTTATCAGTACAGCCTCTTTAGACAAGGGGTTCACAAACATTTTTTCCCAATCCTGCGCTCTTTTACTCGTTGCACCTACCAATTCTCTGTCACCATTGGTAGTAAGTTCATCATAAGCAGCCTTGTTTGCAGTATAGGCGGCATCCCAGCGTGCCTTATCGTTGGAACGGTTGAACAATGGACTTGCATAGAAGAGCAGCAAGCGTCCCTTCAAAGCCATAGCCGCACCCTTAGTCACACGTAATTTACCGACGGATCAGCCCAAACAGATGGCAACAGAGAAGCCGCATTATCCAGATCCTCGCAGACAAACGTCACGCAATCATCCGTAGAACTACGTTCAACATTCAGAGTCGATTCTTCTATTGTACCGTCTCCAATTGTCGGATTTTGCGCGCTCTTTATAATAGGAACACCACCATAAGTAGTCACCAAACGATAATACAACCATGCACGCCAGAAGTAAACTTGTCCTTTAAGGAGATTTCTTTCCTCTTCCGACAATGTTCCTTTGTCAATATTGTCGAGAAATAGATTGCAACGACGGACATTTAACCATACACCGTTATTATTAGCCGGATCATTGGAACCGTTGAAATAACAATTCACGTTACTGGAAAGTATTTCAGCCAAACCCACAAACTGTGTAGAACCGGCATACTCTAATGTAGACTTAGAAAATTCATCGGCAGATCCTGTGCTACCATTCAATGCGCTTACACCACCTACTTTGGGTTCAACCTGCCTGTGAATATAGTCTACACTGGCCTGCGCCATACTGAAATTACTGTATATTTCGTCATTGAAGCCATTATAATCCTTCTTCTCCCTCAAGAAGTCATCGCTACAACTGCCCAGCAGAAATATTGCGCTGAAGGCAACTATCCCCACACCTTTATGTATGATATTATCTATTTTCATATTCTAATCTTGTTTATCAATTATATCATTTAAAAAGAAAGATTCAATCCCACAGTCCAGCTGCGCAATGCCGGGAACGTACCGTAACCGGTCAGAGGATCCGTATAACTTTCGGGATAAGGATTGAAGAAACTGAAGAGGTTGGTTCCCGTCACATTGATCTTACAGCTTGAGATTCCTACTTTGCTCAGCCATTCCTTAGGCAATGTATAACCTAAGGATACGTTACGAAGATACATGCGGAATGAACTAATCTGCCAGAAATTGGACGCTTCATTATTCATACTGTATTTCATGTTAGGGTATTTGGCAGACAAATTCTGTTTAACGACCACATTGCCTCCATCATCCACTACATCTTCGGGAACGAACATATCTTTCCAATATATCGGAAGGTTGGCACCATCCAGTGAGTTCTCGTTCATGAAGATATAGGAACCTCCCGCATACGTAGAATATCCACCCCATGAACTAGAGATGTTGGCATTCAAAGAGATACCTTTCCAGCTACCACCCAGAATCAGAGACATGCCATAAGGATTGCTCTTTCTTCTGCTCAAACGAACCATATCCTTATCGTCTACGATACCGTCTGCATCTTTATAAGAACCGTCCGGATTCTGTTCGCCACGAACATCACGGTATATCAGCATACCCGGTTTAATCTGATCCGGTTTATAGCCCATATACTGCGTTATATTGTAGTCCTCAACAAACTTGTCAATTTCAGCTTGGTTACGGAACATTCCCAAACAGTCATATCCCCACTGCCCCATGTCAACCGGTCCATTGCGATAAACATCTTTGTATGTTGATATGGCCGGCCAGTCTTTTTTGCGATAGCGGGCGTCACGCCATTGTCCATTCAGTTGAACGGAATAGTTGAAGTCAGACACATGATCGCGCCAGCCTAATGAAAGTTCTACACCATAGTTATCCACCGCATCGAAATTCTCGGCAGCCGATTTGGCACCTACAGTTACAGGCACACCACTACGCACTACCAACATATCGGTTCTCTTGTCCAAATAAGCGTCAATACCTACTGATAAACGGTTCTTCAGGAATTTCATGTCAATTCCTAAGTTGAATTTGTAGTCTTTATCCCAGTGCGCATCATAGTTGGGAGCAGCCTCAGTCTTTAAAGCCCAACCTAAATTGTTGCTCGGTGAAGTGCCAAATATTGCACCATAATTAGCCTGATACGTATATCGCTGACGCCACAGCCAAGCTGCCGTATTATCTTGTCCCAAAATACCGAATGAGGCACGTACCTTCAGATAATCCATCCAATCCAGCTTATACCACTTTTCTTCTGAAACAATCCAGCCCACAGATACGGAAGGGAATACTCCCCAATAGTTATCCGGCGAGAATTTGGTTGAAGCGTCAGAACGAATCAGGAACTCAAACAGGTAACGACCGTCATAGGCATAGTTAACACGACCAATGTAAGATAAGTCACCACTTTCACTTCTCGCCGTCTGGCTACTGGAACTTACCGAACCTGTAGCTGTATTGGTTTCACCATTAGCAAGATCACCATTCAGCGGACCTTCTTTCAGAATACGTGAAAACTCGTAGTTCATTTCACGCTTTTCCATAGCGAACATGGCACTTACCGAATGTTTTCCGAAGTCGCGCGCATAACTTGCCTGGAAGTTGACCTGATAATTGTCTGTACGGTCGAAGTCACGCAGTACGCGGTTTCCATTATCAACCGACTGTGTTTTCATATTAGACGGCAAAGTCAGGTTATTACTTGGCGCACCTTCATCAATATAAAGGTGATTACCTGAACCACCACGGGTGGTAAAATAATAACCGTTATATTTAGATCCCAATTGTCTTCCTTCCGTATTACCGATACTTTTTGCATAGCTGAAACGTAGTTTCAAACCTTTCAATGTCTCCAACCAATCAAAATCATACTCCAATGAACCATTGATGGTCATATCCTGAGTTTTGGTTTGTTTCTGATTACCTAAATCTTCAACAGCGAAATAGTTGTAACGCAAATAGTTCGAGTTTCCGAGAACACTACTGTTGGTATTCTTAGGTCCATATCTCAACAACCAGATATCTTCGCCTTTGTCATTTTCCACAGACCATGGCACATAGCGGGGTGTAGTCAGCAATGCCAGGTAATCATTATCATCCTTCTCTCCGCCAATCTTATTGAAAGTTGTTTTCCGGTCACCATAGTTACCCGAAATAGATAAATTCACTTTCAGATGCTTAGCCACTGTTGTACTCATTCCTACACGATAATTCCAACGGTCATAATCCAACATGCTCAGGTTACCCTCCTGGCTCTGATAAGATATGCTTCCGAAATAAGATGAGTTATTTCCGCCGCCACTGATATTCACATTATGCTTCGTGCTATAGGCAGCCGACCAGGCTTTGTCCAGCCAGTCATAGTTCATGCTTTTCATAGCTTCCAACTCGTCCAATTGGAAAAGGTCTTTTTTACGATTACCGATAGCATCATTGCCGTCAGCACCTTTAAATCCATTCCAGAATTGACCATACTGATATGCATCCAACATCTTTGGACGTGAAATTTCATCATTCATCGTCACCGAACCAGTGTAACTGATGCGAGGTTTTCCGTCCTTGCTGCCTTTCTTCGTAGTAACAATGATGGCACCTTGTGCGCCACGTGCTCCATACACTGCCGCAGCAGCATCCTTCAAGATAGATATAGATTCTATTTCGTTCGGATCAAGGTTATTAAACGCTTCCGAAGCCGATATTCCATTACGCGGATTATCAGACTGAATGACACCATCAATCACATAAATCGGCGCAGTCGTACTTCCCGAAACGCCGGTAGAGAACGGATCACGAATGGTCATCGTTGCACCGACACCAGGGCGACCATCACCGCCGCTTACATTCAAACCAGCTACCGTACCTGCCAACATGGCACCCATATTGCTATAGGGCATTTCCTTTAGGTCATTGGGGTTAACCGTGGATATAGAGCCAGTAAGATGTGCTTTTTTCTGAGTACCGTAACCTACCACAACCACTTCGTCCAGAAGTTTGGAATCTTCAGCCAGAGTCACGTTTACAATTCCGTTCGCAGGCACACTCACCACTTGCGTGACGTATCCTATAAACGAAACTTCGAGTTTAGCACTTGCCGGAATCACCAGACTGAAATTTCCATCCAAGTCGGTAATCGTTCCCGTATCAGTTCCTTGTGCCTTTATATTCGCACCAATCACAGGTTCTCCGGTCGTATCTACCACAGTTCCTTTCACTGACTTCTGTTGTTGGACAACATTCATTGCAGCAGTCTCTCCAATGCTTTCCGCAAAAGCCTGCGTCACAGGAATCGAAAACAAGAAAGAGAGACAAATTATCTTTGCTGCGCTCAGATACCTGCTCTGTGTTTTTCTAGAAAAGATCTCTTCTTTTTTCATCTATTCACTAATTTAAATTCAAAAATATAAAAACTATTGATTGGACTCAATCTATATTTCATGAACTAAAGACGAACAACTAAAAAATATGTAATCACCTAAAAAGAATAAAAAAGTAAAGTTTTCTATTTACGATTATTTCCAACAGAAAAAAGATAAGGCTCTAAATATCAAAAGGACAAGTATACAGGAGTATCGGGGTCACAATGTCGCTATATTAACACTTTACACAACGGACATCAGCTTCAAAAGCAGTGTTTCAGAATCTTTTGCGAATAAATAGCAAATAATAATGCAATATCTCTGCATATACTTGCGCATTTGATTGCTATTTATGTAAAAAAGAGCTACTCATTGTCGGAATTGGAGCATTTCAGTATGGCTATGAGTAAAAGTTATCAAGTAACGTTAAAAAAACAACTTGATACAGTTTCCATAAGAACAAATATTTCATATCCGTTAAAAAGTTATCTGAATATAGTCCGGCTGATTCTTGATTCTCTGGGATTTCGCCACCAGTCTTTCATGAAGGATAATCGAAGAAGGAAAACTCCTGAGTTCGAGTTTTCATCAGTATTTCCTACATCCTACACCCGATATCGTTTTTTTGTTTGATTATCAAACAGATAGATGCTGTAGGAAGTGGTGTAGGAAAGTTTCATCCTGCACCGAATTCACGCGAATACCTCTTTTTTAGCCTGAATTATTTATCAAAAGGGTTAAAAGAGTTATCATTTCGTCAGGAATTAAGGGAGCCTTCTCTATAATGAGATTATAGAGAAGGCCGAATTATAGAGGAAAAACTTGATATGCCCCTTCCTTTTTCCTTTAAAGCCTTAATGTTATTGTCATTATGCTATAAGCAAAACCTTGTTTTCCGGTTGAGGGCTGTCCGGCCTGCAATTGCGGGCTACATAGCCCACATATGGAAAACATAGAGCCCGCAACTGTAAGACGAAGTTTTGCTACGGGCAAAAGAACAAAAACAATAAAGCAAAGCGTAGTTTTCGTACCACCTTCTTCCTATCCTTCTTATTGTTCCTAAGCATTCTATTGTGAGATCTACAGATCTGACGCGTGGGATCTACAGATCTCGCGATAGGATGTTCAGTTTCCTTTCGCAGGCTGACATTATGAAAGAAATCAGGAGTCTTTTGAAGGATAACGCAGAGATACCCTCTGTTTTCTTGTAAAAGAGATGGTTTTACAGGGATTTGCGCAAGGTGGGCAAAAACAATGTTGATAGTCTGATTATTAGTCTATTGTAATTAAAAGCACGTCTCAAATACCTATTCTTGGGTGTAGGATGAAATTAACCTACACCATCCTACACCACTTCCTACACCGTATATCTATTTGATAATCAAAAGAAAAAGGTCTCCGGTGTAGGATGTAGGAAATTGAGAGATATTTTTCTGAGTAAAAGAAAGCGCTTTTACATCTTCAGTGTCTACTTTATTAGACTGCTATTATTTCATTTATTTCTGAAACACTTCCTTCAAATATCTGACATTCGTCCCATAGTTCTTTCTCACATTATGCACATCATCCTTATCCCGTGAGCGTTCTACTACCAGCCATCCACTCCATCCCATTTTGTCGAGCGTATTTTTAACCTTCTTTATATCCAAACGTTCGTTAAAAGGAAGAGTTACTCCGTCCGTATCCGTACAATGAATCTGGCAGATTCTCTTCTTCCCCAGAATCTTGAGCTCCTTGCACAGATCACGTCCGTTTTCCAATACATTCTGAAATTTAAAATAGATTTTAATGCCCGGGGAATCTATCTCTTTCAATAACCTCACATCTCCTTTAGCATCCAGTTGGGTTTCAATCCCTATAACCAAACCTTCGGAAGCAGCCATATCTCCTACCTCTTTCAAACGCTTCACAACTCTCGTCCGAAGTTCCGGTTCCTGCTCCCAGCCTGCCTTTATACCCCCTAAAGGAAGAAAAGCAACTTTGGCATTCATTACTTTCATTGCATCCAGACATTCCCTTACCAATTCCTGATAATTAGCTCGGTCCAGAAAAGACTGACCATAGAAACCGGACATAGCGACAGAAGGAACTTCCAGTTTGAATTTCCGTGCCGTTTCACGAAACAATTGTTGAAAATGAGGATCACGCAACTTATTATCGAAGTTCTCCCTTTTACCCAAAGAACCCATATCCAGTTCTACTCCATCTCCGTTCAATTCATGTACCAGCTGAAACGAGCCAATTTTCTGACGCTTCAGAATCATCCAGTCGCATATGGCAACCTTATAGCGCTCCCCTTCCTGTTCGGAAGCAGCAATAGCCAATTGTGGAAAGCACTCCAACAGTATGAACACGCAGAGCATGTATCCTAATAAATTCCTTTTCATCTGATACTACTAATAATCCTATCCTTCAAATCATTATACTCATTCATTGAAAAGCCGCAGGCAACGTCGGGCGGAGCTAATAGAACTGCTTTAGCCTCTTCTGCATCTCTTATGTCTTCCGGGTGTACCCGGAAATAAGCCTCCCATTGAGAAACCAACTCCGGAGATACACCCAGTACATATTCAATGAAACCTTCATCCATCAAAAAATCCCTTACCTTAGAAACCATATTTGCATCCTATTTTAAACGTTTACAAAGATAGGACGCTGTTACCCTGAACCTGTACTCAATCGGAAAACCCTTTTACCTAAATTAACTCACCAGAGCACGCAACTTCGTCAATCCCCGGTGCATCAAGTTACGTACAGACTAATAATTCATATCCATAATATCACAAATATCTTCATATTTCCTTTCTTCTATATAATATAATGTAAGCGCTTCGCGCTGACGGGGAGATAACTGCCCCAATAAATGTTTCACCAATGAGAAATCATTCTTCTGTTGTTCCTCCTCCACATAATCTTCTTCCACATCCATAGATGATATCGCATTCACCTCTTCTACGGCCGTGTCGGACATATACATACGCCTGCGAAGCTCATCACAAAGTTTATTCTTCAATGAAATGAATAAATAGGATTTCAAATTATCAATAGTCCCTAATTCATCCTTCTTCACATAAAGTTTCACGAAAATATCATGAATACAATCTTTCAGCAACTCCTTATCAAGGGTCAACTTCAAACCATAATTAAAAAGAATACGTACGTGCAAATCATACAGCTGAGAAAAAGCAGCCATATTTCCTGCTTGAAAAGAAGCAAGTAAAGTTTCGGTTGAATTATTAGTCTGTTCCATCATAGCATTAATTCAGTTATTTTGATGTTGCAAAGCTATGAGGAATCAACCCAAACTCTAGGTAAAATCTGATCTGTAGATTGAAAAAACAAGTACTATGTTTTATAACACTTTTTTATTAGATATTACCAGCAAAAAGAGAAAATCCCGTTGAAGGTCATTCAACGGGATTTTCTGTTCTATAATCTATGGAACCAATAAACACCTTCTTTTCCATCAGGCACTTTCAGAGTATATACATTGTTAATCTTCAATGATTTACTAATCACTTCCATTTCTCCCGAATCAGGATGAATATATCTTAAAATGTATTTCCCAGATGACAATTGCACAGGCACCTCTACCCCCGAATTGGAATAAATGATACTTCCGATACCAGATTTTACCATTTTCTTATAATCCTCAGAGTCAGTTTCTTCTACTTCCATCACTGCAGCATCTTTCAGAAACGCCTTATCTTTGCAAGGAATTACCGGACAAGAACCACCAGCCATGAAAACAGCCCATCCCATAGCCGGATAATTCTGTGCATAGAAAGTGACTGCTTTCTCCGGAAACTTACGTCGATATTCATTTACCGCTTTATACGCTTCAGTAAAAGTAACTTTCCCGACTTTCATCTTGCGCATATGTTGTCGGGGAGCCATATTCTTTCCCCCTTCCGGAGCAAAAATACCATCTGTTTTATAATGCCAATACCGGATATCAATAATATCTACTACAGCTGCCCGTTTTGGATCAGCAAGAATAGCATCCTGCACATCTTTCGTTGTACTTAAAGCGACTTTAGCCTTCTTACCGGTTTCCACCTCCCATTCAGCTATTACATCCAACCAGAACTGTACAAAAAATGCAGAGGACCGGTAAACTCTGCACTGGTCAATTGAATCACATTCGGATTATCGGCAAAGTTGTCCAAGCACTGACGAATGTATCGTCTATGCAGCTCACGTCGCACAGGATGATTGATATCATAAAACATATCCGCAACAAAAATGCGTTTATCGCCTGCAAAAGGAGCAGGTTCCGGGAAGTCCGTTTCATTAATATTATTACTGCTTCTCCAAGGACAGTCCACCCAATGTGCACCGGCTTCCAAAATATTATGCTGGAAATAGTTCTCATGGAACAAGAGCAATCCTTCTCTACTTCCCTTCTCCGCAAATTCTTTCAGACGTGCCCAATACCATGCATTGGGACGGTTCAGATCATATTTACTCAATCCTTCCCAAGCAATACCTTGACCGCTACGTCCGAAAGGTTGTTCATAAAAGGGGCCCCATACATCTCCATCGCGCCGACGGATGCGTTCATGGTCATCCCGGCGACGATCATACCAAAGTCCGTAATTCTGGTCAAATACGAGTATATTATTCCGCTTCATAAAGTTGACGACTGAATCTATACGGTCTGTCAGTCCCAGTCCCTCACGACCGGGAACAAAGCGGGTAATTGCCGGACTTGCTTTCTTCAAATAGTTGGTTCTGAGCTTACCATTCCACCAAGGAGTAGTGCGGCTTTTTCCCACCAACAAGGCCCCATCCATTTGAACACGCCCATTTGCAATAACCATTTCCGGTAAGTCTCGCGTTTCGCCCTGAATTGTCTTGTTCTCTTTAATATCCTCAATAGATTTCAAACCGGCAACTGACACCGAAGGAGCAAATTCCCTCTCCTCAATCCAATATTCCAACGTCAGACGTGGCTCATAAGCTTCTTTGGCAAGTTCCATCGCCACCTCTACAGTAGGACTGCTCGTTGCACTTGTATTTCTAGGCAGAATACGGGCACGCTCAGCACATTTCTTCTGCAAACGCGCTTCCAACTGGGCATAAAAGATGCTACGAGGTTGCACATGATTATTCGATTCCGCCCATTCACCGTCGCCGGAGAACTGTGCCCAACACCCATACGCGCGGTTTTTCGCATCTTTTGCCGGAGTATAACACTCTATCTCAGCGGCTGTACATTGCCAGAACAAACTATTCGCCGTATTCCAACCTGCTCCATTCTTATCTTGTCCCAGATTCTTAAATGTAAGATTATGACCGTCGATATTAACCACATCAAACAGCAATCCGCACGCCCAGGAATCAATAGATCCGCTGAATCCCAACGATTCATACGAATCGCATTGCACAAAGGCATTGGGCCCGGCAGCACAATATCCGGCAGCAAAGTCATGAATGCCCTGCTCAGAATAACAACGCTGAAACAAAGTCTGCTGTCCCAATGTATGGAAAGTACAACGGCGCATTCCTCCTATTTCAGATACCGGTTCCCGGGAAATACAGTCCTCAACCGTAATTCTTGATCCGGTGCGCTGAACAATAACCGCACTACCTGAAAAATGTCTGAAACTCACTTGTCTCACCCAACAGTTCTCCGCCTCTCCGATAGAAATACCTGTCCAGCAATGGTCTTCATCTTTGGAATAACGCCTGTCATAATCGGAAACCAATGTCATATTTTCAATTCCACACTCCTGAATGCGACCGTTCCATTGATAAAGAATGAGAGAAGAAGCCCCATATTGAGTATCCAATGCTACCGTCAATGGTGCATCCAGAGTAATCTGATTACCGTTTACTTCGCTGATTGTCCGATCCCATGTCAGGTCCATATCACCCGGCTTCCATCCTAAAGCACCGATACCTCCTCCAAAGATATCACACCCTAAAGCGGTAATCCACTCCTTACCGGAAGGGCGAGTCACCATTATCCGATCTCCTTTCTTTAAAGAAGTGCCCGAGGCAACTTGTAATGTCCTTTCATTCACAGGGACATAAGCTGAAAGAACCTGCAAGGTATCTTTTGCATTCAAATTATCTATTCCTTCCATATAGATAAGTGCTCCTCTGTCTACACCTTTCTTTAGCAGAATAGTTTTTTCTCTATCCATACCACGCAGAACAATGCCGGACGCGGAAATACGAAGTTCCCCGGATAAGCTGAATTCTCCACGATCCAGCAATACGGCTCCACGGAAACCGGAAGTATTGGGAGTCAATGACGCTACATAGTCAATGGCACGCTGGATTCGCGCAGTATTATCACCCGCCTTCCAGGGTACAAACACTGCATTGCCAACAGAAGGAATATCCTGCCCAGAAGCATGGTAGCCGCAATAGGAGAAATCAAGTATCCGGTTTCCCCGTTCATCATTCAGATAAGTAATTCCTTCATTATTAACCTGTAAAGCAAAGGTTTGCGCATATCCCTGCACAAACCCTAGACTCAGTAATCCTAAAAGGATAGTTCTTAATTGCATATTCATTACAATAAACTTTATTTTCTACACATACTTTTATAGCAGACTTTTCCGTTTGGATAATGTATCGTAGTTGTTCTTCAAATCCGTCCAGTCCACTTTCTTCTTCGTATCTATACCGTTGATATATTTTTCGATATTGGTATAGCCGTCTCCATTACAGTCCTTCACAGCATCAGTCGGATCATTCGGGTTCAATCCGTTGGCAATTTCCCACGCATCGGGCATACCGTCACCATCGGAGTCCACAATAGGCTCTCCTTTGTACTCGGGCAATCCGCCTACCTGACGGATGTCCGTAATGATACCTTGTTTATAAGAGTCTGCAGGCAAACGTCTTTTCACATAAGGAGAAATGAACTCCGGAGCGTCTTTCACATAGATGGCTTTCCCAGTCTTCACTGTTTTGATAACTCTCGTATCAACAGCATCCCGTTTCGGAAAAGTCGCTCCCACATTACTTAACACGAAGTTATAAGCCTTTTGAGTATCCATTATAGTTACAGGAGATGTTTTGAAAGGCTCATCTACCCTTATCTGCGGAATAAATTTTCCGGCATCCACTTCATTGGCTAGTTGTACACCACCATCCCAGTTGTCTTTTGTAACCTTTGCATTTCCATGGACGATATTTCCATTTACATAAGCCTTACCAAAGGACATCGGCTGACTTTTGTCACGTCCGGCTTCCGGCTTCAGAATACGATAAGATATTGGTTTATCCAATGGTGTGATAGGTCCGGGCTTGAAATAGTTATTTATAATGTTATAGAAACTCTTATTATCACCACCGTCAATGGAGCGATTCCACCAGTTGAAAACAACATTATTGACAAAGTTAAAGTCTCCGTCCATACCTACCGAGCTGTTACGACTGATATTTGAAGCAAAAAGATTCCGGCAAAACATACTGTTATGCCCACCGATTGTAGCCCCGAAAGCATGATTGTAGGCATCCAATGCTTCCGAAAATATTGAATTCTGAATAGTGATATTTACAGTCGGCAATTTCAGTCCATGTCCATCCGCTCCCCGGTTATACACATGGCGGTAGATAGACATATTCTCATCCAATCCCCAACTGGCCGAACAGTGGTCTATAATGATATTCCCTACAGCATTTCCTCCCAACGCATCATCACGGAAAGCTACATCCTGCGCACCACGGCGGAAGCGCATATGCCTGATTATGACATCATGCGTATCAACCAGAAAAGAATGTCCGGTAACACAGATACCATCTCCCGGAGCGGTCTGTCCGGCAATTGTGACATAAGGAGCACGCAGGCTGATAGGCGCTTTCAAACGGATAACTCCAGAAACATTAAATACAATGACACGAGCACCTCCCGTTTCACAAGCCTCACGCAAAGTTCCGGGCCCTGAGTCTTCCAAAGAAGTAACCACAATCACTTTGCCACCACGCCCACCGGGAGTATACATGCCTCCGCCTTCCGCACCGGGAAAAGCCGGAATATTACTTTTCACCAAATCTTCCGGTTTGGAAGCCCACGGCTTATAAGGACGTCCTTTTTGTGCTTCTTCCATAACAACCGGAAGGGCTTTCTTCCATGCCGCATCTGATTTCCGGTCGAACTCCGCTTCTTGTTTTGCCGCTCTCGTTTTCACCGAGTCGGGAATGACAGGATACTGTGCTGCCACCGGTAATACGCACGTAGCCAGCATCCATACTGATAATACTTTCTTAATGTTGTTCATTCTTTCGAATCTTAATAGGTTTTCTAAGAAGACGGTTAAGAAAACATTTTGTAATCGGTTATTTCTCTCCTTTCCGCCATTCACTCATATATTCGCGGGGAGTCTGGTTATATTTCTTCCGGAAGCACTTGCTATAATAGCCCGAGTCTTTAAATCCGACGGCAAAGGCAATCTCCGAGATACTCAAGTCTGTGTTCTTAATCAATTCGACAGACTTATTCAAACGAATCTCTTTAACCAGGTCGACAGGTGCCAGTCCGGTAAGGCTCTTCAATTTCTTAAAGAATGCCGAGCGGCTTAATCCTATTCCAGAAGCTATAGTATCGATATTAAAATCGCTGTCGTCCATGTTCTCCTCAATCACCTGATGTATCTTTTCAAGGAACTGCACATCCTTCTTCACAAGATATTGCTCATAACTATCTTCCTCCGTTGTTTTCTGATTCTCCATTTGCAGGCGAATCCGTTCCCGGAAGAGCAGCCGCTCAGATAGCAACTGATCAATGCGTGCCAACAGATATTCCTTGCTAAAAGGCTTCGTTATGTAAGCATTGGCTCCCAAAGTGATTGCTTTCGTCTTGGCGCCTTCATCATTCTTTGCGGTCAGGATGATAACCGGAATATGACTGATCTGGAAATCTTTACGAATAGACTGCAACATCTCCAAACCATCCATTTCAGGCATCATCTGATCGGTGACCACGATATCAGGATGATACAGGTGGACTTTCTTTAATCCCTCTACTCCATTATTGGCTATATGAATATTAAACTTGTCTTCTAATTGCAGTTTTATCAGCTGACAGAGGTCTTTATTGTCTTCCACCAATAAAAGATTCGGCAAAGAAGCATCTATTTCCGTCTGTTCTTCGGAATCTTCTTCTGCCATGATATCAGTAGAAGAACACATCTCCGGCAGGAGCTGTTTCAGTGTCACTGACATAAAAATCAACTTCCGAAATGCGATAATGTTCCTTTCCGAGCAATAGTTCTACAATAAACACGGTTCCCTTTCCTTCAGGGCTTTCAGCACGAATCACTCCATGATGCAGATTAACGATTTCTTTGGAAAGTGCCAGCCCGATACCCGTGCCCTGATAATACGAGTTTTTTGGCATTCTCTCCTTGCGAGAAGCGTTCAAAAACCTCGGTCAGCTTATTCTGGGGGATTCCGATCCCGTTATCTTCCACTCTCAGGAAACAGTGTTCCCCATCTTCTGTCAGTCCGGCAACTACATGGATGCTGCCACCGGAAGGGGTAAACTTGAAGGCATTGGATATGATGTTCCGAATAACAATACTCAGCTTCTCCTTATCCGCCCATATCATAATAGCCGCATCCGGTAACTGGAAAGTAAAGCTAACTTCATTTTCTTCGGAAAGAACACGGAATTCCTTTTGGAAAGAGACTACCAACTCATTAAAATCAATCAACGACACATGCAAACGCATCTTTCCATTCTGTATCTTTCGGAAATCAAGTATCTGATTGACAAGTTGTAACATCTGGTTAGTGTTCTTCTCCATTAGTTCCACATATTGCACACCTTTTGGTGAAAGTGTCTCATGCTCTCTCAATTCCTGTATCGGACCTTTTATTAAAGTCAGAGGAGTACGTAGTTCATGAGAAATATTTGTAAAGAACTTGATCTTCATTTCCGAAACCTTCTGTTCGATGTAGATGTCATTCTTCATTTTAATCATAAAGAAAGCCAGACGCAAACTGAAATAAAGGGCTATAATACCCAAGACTACATAAATCACAATAGCCCACCAACTTAACCACCAGGGCGGAAGAATAGTGATGGCCAATGTACGATTGGAAACGAGCTCCGGATTGGCTTCATCTATTGTTTCCACCCGGAAAGTATAGGATCCAGGCGGCACATTCGTGTAAGAAGCAATACGGTTTTTACCATTGTAATGCCACTCCTTTTCGTATCCTTCAAGGATATATCGATAAAACACACGATTGGGATTATAGAAGTTCAACGCAGCAAATTCAATGGTAAACATAGACTGATTATACTTAACCTGATTGCATCGGCAAATGTAATCGATTCTTTCAATACAGGATCTTCATGAAAACTACGCAAATCACGATTGGAGATTTTGAAGTCGACTATGCGCGTATCATAGTTCATATTCTGCGTTTCCAGTTTATTAGGTGAAAATGTGAGAATACCTTGCCTGGAACCAAGCCATAAGTCACCGCTCAAAGTACGGAGCGCGCTGCTTTCTTCCAACTCAACATTCAGGAATCCATCGTACCTGTCGTAATTACGGAACTGTTCGGTGTCTTTATTGAAACAAGACAATCCTATTTCTGTAGTAAACCAGAGATTTCCGTCTTTATCTTCTACTATTGATTTTACTACATCATTATTCATACCTTCACGGATGCCGTAAGATTTAAAGACAGGTACCCGCCTTTCTTTATCATAGTGTACCAATTTATTCAATCCTCCCCCAAATACGCTTACCCAGATTTGTGATTCGGAATCTTTGTACAATACATAAATATCATTGTCAGCAACATTCGAACGTTCACTCACCTGGCGGTAAGTTTCAAATTGAATCTCTTCGGGATTGGTGAAATGACCATCAAAAGACATCAGACCATCCATTGTTCCTACCCAGATACGTCCGTCATTATCCTCCGTCATTGTACGCACTTCCATATAAAGCCCATAAAGCGGATATTGCTTCAAACCATTATACTTATGCTTGAAGGCAATTGTCCCGTTCGCTTCACTGATCAGATTCAGACCACCACCTAACAAACCAACCCAAATACGCCCCTGGCTATCCTGATAAGTGAAATACACATCATTACTACTGATTGAATTCGGATTCTTAGGATCATTTTTATAACGTACGAAGCGTAACCCTTGAGGAGAATTCATATCCGGTTCAGCCTTCACAAGACCATTGCCTTTGGTAGAGAACCAAAGATTCCCATCTTTATCTTCCATGATATGATATACAGCTCCCACCAGATAATTCTTTTCCGAGAAAACCTGCTTTACCTGTCCGTTACTATCAAGGCGATAAAGGGCCTGCCAACGGGTTCCTGCCCAGATATCGCCATTCTTTGCCTGATACAGAGCGCGTATCCCCAGATTCCAGGAATTAGGTTTTTCATCACCAACCGGCACCGGTGACACTTCTTTAAGTACTTGGAACTGCTTCTTGGGAAAGTTAACCCTGTACACCCCATTATCTGTAGAAGCCAACCAGAGAATCTCGTCTTTGTCCAGCAATAGATGAAAAAACAGTTGTCCGGGAGCATCATCAACGAAAGGCTTTGATTGATTCAGACGAACCATCTCCAGTTTCTCCCGGTCGAACAAAAGAATCTCTCCACCCGGAGTCAGAAAAAACATACCCTGTTCACCGGCATCTTGCATTTCAAAATTTCCTATGGAATTCTGTTTAGGAAATGTAAAGCGGCGATTGGCTTTATTTAAAGGATCATAGTATACCAATGCATTATTACCTTCCTGAAACCAAATTTTATCATATTTGTCTATAAATATAGTTCCTGTTTCTCTCCCGTCGATGGAAAGCGGCAACTTTGTCAATTGCTTATAACCGATATTATATTCATATACTCCTTCACCTGTAGTAATATAGACCAACCCTGTCTCTGTTACCAGCAAATTTACGACCGACTGATCTATTCCCGGTATTTCATAACGATTGACCACTCCATTTTCCGGATCAATACTATAAATATGTCCGTTCCGGTCACCTAACCATAAGCATCTGGAGTTATAAGATGCACAGGTGAACTGGTCGGGGCTACCGGCTATCTTCTTCTGAATGAAATCGGCAGGCTTATCTTTCAACCCCGCTCCTTTCCTTAACGAAAGTATCTGATAATCCATACCCACCCAATTGATAAATTCGGAAGTCTCGCATAACACATTATGCTTCAAACGCATATCGTAGTGATTGATATTAGGGCGTGAATCGTGCAATTGCTTCATTGTAATTTTGCCCTCTTTATCAGTATGCGCACGAAGCAGACTCTTATCCTTGGTCAGCAATAGGACATCCCCATCCGCAGTTGTCTGAATCTTGATAATCTGAATATTTTCAGAGTATTCCTTCACATCGTCATAAACCGCATGAAAACTTTCATGTTTCTTATCAAACAGATAAAGTTTGCGATCAATGGTCTTGATCCAAAGAAAACCATTTTTATCTTCTACGATACGCTGAATCTTACGTGGAGGAATGTCAGCCGAATAGAATCCGTCACGATTATCGTACGAACGAAACTTAGTGCCGTCAAAACTGCATAAGCCATACCAAGTGCCGAACCAGACAAAGCCCTCGCTACCTTTTAAAGTACAGTTTACAATATTATTAGGTAACCCTCGTTCGGCCGTGTAGTGTTCCACAATCATACTGGGATAGGCAAAGCTTGTAAGCCCTATCACCGATAGAAATAGTATTAGAATAGATCGTTTCTTCATTTATAACAACAGTTGATATAAAATGTATCCAAAGATAAGCTTTTTCTAACAGTGACTAAAATTATCACTCCCTTATTTTAGATTATTCTTTTGTTCCGAACTCCGTCTGCTGACGCTCTACCTCATCCAACACCTTTTGGCGTTCTTCTTCCGTCAACTGTATTTTCTTGTCAGTTGTATCTTTTTGTAACCTTGTTCTCACAGCCGCAGAAGCTATTTCCCGCTCCTCATAACAAAAAGGAAATTCTGCAGGAACACTTTCGAACTCCAGCTCCGCAGCCGTCGGAGCTTGTGTACCCTCAAATAGCACACGGGCTTTCACTTTGATCTTTCCGGCTTTTCTGGTAGAACGAATCAGTACAGGGGCAGAACCGAACTCCACTGCACGGGGATTCGCACCAATAGTAGCATCGCCAATAATATCTCCTTCCCCTTCTACGGTAAAAACGATATTCTCTTTAGCCAGGCGTCTCACATTTCCATTGTCATCAGTCACCTCAGCCACCACTACAATGAAATCAGAACCATCCGCCACCAGATTCACATTCCCTGTATCCGCATATAGCCTCAATTTAGTGGAACGCCGTGAAGGCATCTTCTTCTGAGTGCATACTACTTTCCCATTTATAATGCCTTCTACAATCATATTCACTTTTTGCCAATTCTTCTGAGTATAACTATAACTGCGAGCTTCCCAGAAATCCCATACATTTTCAAAAACAACAGGGGCATTCGGCAGATGACCTTTGGCATGAACCACCGGCTTCGTCCATGTCTTTGTTCCATCATAGACAGAAAGTCTGACAGAATCACAATTACTGAAAACCACTACATCTTTATCAGAGAACTGCGACATTTCATGAGCAACGAAAACCATGGGTCCACACTCAGCCAAAGGATGCCGCAGACTGGCTGAAGACTGACTGCGGAACATCTCGTATGCATATTTTTTCTGACGAAAAGCATCATAAATACCTCCCCAATATGGGTCAGGGTGATACCCTCGTTGGTGATCGAACGGATGCCACTGGGCACCACCGATAAACAGGCCCGTAGTGCGATACATCTCATCATAACTCTTAGCCAGAGAAAGTGCCTGCACCAGCAACGGATGTTCTCCCCAGCTGCGGCTTGCACGGTTATCATTATTGTGGGCATACCAGTCATCCACATTCTCCCCGAACTCACGAGTGAAGATACATTGCTCCGGCCTGTCTTCCTTTTCATCATCACCGGGCCAACCATAAACCACATCATAATGTTCTTTTTACTCCTGCCGAATGTACATCAGCAGCAGCTACCGGACGCCCCGGATACGGATATTCTTCTTTGGTAATATCAAGAGCCTTCAAAGCGAAATCAAGCGGGTAACGGGTTTCATTCAAGATAGGTTCCCACATCAAAACAGAAGGATGATTGCGGTCACGACGGATCATTTCACGTGTATTCCGATGGACAAGCTCTCCAAATTGCAGATCTTTGTTCCAATATTGCCACCCCGGCGTAGCGACAATTACAAATAGGCCAAGTTCGTCACATGCATCCATGAAAGACGGGTCCTGCGGATAATGGGCTGTACGGATAATAGTGCATCCTGCATCACGTAAACGCTTGGCATCACGCCATTGCTGGGAGTTTGGTAAGGCATTGCCCACATAAGCGAAATCCTGATGACGGTTGGCTCCCACCAACTGACCGAAAGGTTTGCCATTCAGCCAAAAGCCATCTTTACCACGGAATTCCGCCAGACGAATTCCGACACGGGTGATTCCGCCATCTATGGACTGATTGCCTTTTTTAAGGCGAGACTGTACTCTATATAAATAAGGTGTATCCGGCGACCATAGCTTCGGATTCTTCACTTCCATTTGCTGACGGATTATTTTCTTCTCTCCCGATTGCAAGGAGAGTTTACCGGATATGCGCCTGATTATTTTGCCGTCAGCATCTGTCAGTGTCGTCTCTACAATCACAGATTCAGAACGGGTATTTTCATTCTGTACTTCCGTATTGACACAGACTTGCGCACTCTTTTCACTGATCTGATCGAAGTGAACAAACACACCACCTCCGGCAACTGTCTGCGATTCGATGGCATCAGTAATGGATATAGGGGATTTGGCAATCATCCATACATCCCGATAGATGCCTCCATGATAGGTGAAATCCAAGGTATACTGACGCTTACCCGGAGGATAGGATTTATCATCGCTGTTATCTACAAAAACAGCAAGCAGGCAGGAGTCTCCGGCTTGCACTCCATAGGTTGTCAAGTCCAGTGTGAAAGGCAGATAACCGCCTATATGCTCCTGAATACGTTTTCCGTTCAGATAAAGAATTTGTTTCCCCATCGCAGCTTCAAAATGGATGGATACCCGTTGACCTTTAGTCTCTGCGGGAACGACGAAATGCTTGCGATACCAGACAGGTCCCTGATAGTTCCGGCATCCACTGGCCTCAGCAGGCATTAGTTCCACAGTGTGAGGGGTGGAGACAACTTCCCATGAACGATCATCGAAGTTCACTGTTTCCGCTCCAGATATGTCGCCTTTGAAGAAGCGCCAGCCCGGATTGAAATCATATACCTGCCGTCCGCTTCCGGGAAGCTGAATGAAACCGGCAACTGAGGTCTCGGGACGGTAAGTTCCTGTCGCTTTCCCTGATAATGGGAATAAAAACAAAAAGGCTGACAAAGTTAAAAACAAGTTCTTATTCATATTTCTTAGTTTCATATCATCATTTTGTCTCTTGAATCATTATCACCACATCTTTCTTCCTACTTTCCGGTGACACTTTTAAATCTGTCACTTTACCCTCTTTCAAAGTAGCCTCTACTGTTGTTTTACCGGGTGCATGAAGTTTGAAGTGCACATTCCATTCTAGAGGCCAAGCCGGAAACAGGAGTATCAGTTCTCCGTTTGTCTGCAACAGCATCTCCTGAAGCCCTATCATGCCGCTTCCTCCCCAGTTGTGATCAGGCGTCCAGTCATAGCCGGGGCCCCAGAAAGCCGGAAAGCGATGCGGGCCGTTGGATAATTTAGCCAGATTAAGCTGTCGGGATTCTTCAGCCAATCCTAAACATGCAGCCCAGATATTATCTTGTTTCCATCCGATATGCGAACGAAAATTAACCGCTTCGGGATCATAGAAATAGGTGTTGCGGGCAACCTCCAACTTTTCTTTGCCAATGCCGTAAACACGCCACGGAAATACGGGATAGAGTTGCGGAGTCTCCACATTATTAATACGTTCCCAACTCTTAGCAGGGGCAATCGTTTGTTTCAGCACCGGCATAGTTATGGAATTCGCAGAATCCTTTACTTCGATATAACGCAATGATATCGGTGGGATTACTTCCAGCATTTCGTTCTTCCGTCCGTAAGTTTCCAGCACGGTCCGCAATGCGGCAATAGTGCTGCTGGCATTATTAGTCATTTTATAGGTTTCACAGGCAGAACCCGGAAAGAGAATCAGGTGTCCTTCTCCATCCAACTCCTTCCGTCCACGACGGGAAGCAAGCATACGATAATGCTCATCAAAGAAAGTCAATGAACTTTCAATCAAAGGCAAATAGGAAGTGATATCCGCATCGGTATAATTATTCGTCTCAAGTATCATTTGGCAGAATTCGAGTGCGGTATCCCATTCGTATTCCAACCATGCGTTGTATTCCAGTCCTTTATCGAACCCTTCCGGGCGTTTAAAACCATATTCGGCAGGATTGGGTAAACCGAAATTCTCTATCTGTTCGCAGAAACAGGCTCCCCCGTGTTGCCAATACACACGGCTGCGCAATTCGGCATTCTTCAACATCCGGTTATAGAAATCAAACTGGGCAGGCATCATGTCAGAATCACCGCTTTTCAACATCGGCCAATATACCAGACGTTGATTCTGTGCAGTCATTGTGCCACCTCCCCATTTCCGATAATCAGGAGTAAATGCCTGTTTCGGATCTATATGTAAAGGATCAAAGGTGAACAAGCCACCATTGAACTTGGTAGGAACATTGCCATAAGCATTACAGCCCAGCATATAGCGGAAAAGAGTATAATTCCGGGTTATCTCCCCAGCCTCTCCTTCTGCCACAATGAAACTACGCTGCCAGAAAGCGTTCCACCATTGGCGGGTTTGTTTCTTATCTTGCGAAAGCACTTTCATAGAAACCTTTCCATGTGGCATTATTCTCCTCAGACCGACTTGTAAGTCTTGTATCCACTGTTCTTCTGTCTCCGTCTGATCTGTATGCAGCACAACGAAAAAGTGTTGTTTTCGGGATACTTTCGATGAACGAAACTTCCAGGCCCGATAACCAGTTCCGGCATATACCGCATCTGAGATTCCGGCATATTCCAGATTCTCACCTGACAGGCATCCTCCGAACGTCAGGTTCTTTAAAGGATTCATCAACCGGGATTTGACTGTATCCATACCTTGCTGGGATACTGCTACATCAAAAACGGTCTCTTCCGGATTACGGTGATAAAACGTAATAAGTGGAGAATTAAGAGTGGAGAATTGAGAGTTTGGGAGGGGACGGATGGTGTCGGCACTTGTTACTGCTCCCTGGGGAGGAGCCCATTTGTAGGAGCATTGTTGCCCCTCTCCTTTCCGGATCGGCCGGTCCCGGTATCTCCAATTCTCATAAAAGATTTCTGCCTGCAAGGGACGGGCATTGACAATCTCTACATGAACTACGGGATGGAATACATCCGCCCAAATTTGAATTCGTGTACCTTCTGCCGAAATCTCCACGAATCCGTCATTAAGCATTAATTCCTGCCGGAACTCTTTTGTTTCTTTAAAAGGATTGGGAGACAGGCGGATACGAAAACGCCCCTGTTTCAGCAGACAATTATTCTCATCAAAAGTACCACTACAACTCAGATAAAACAATACATCACCCTCTTCTACCCACACATTCATACCGATATCTCCACCTCCACACGGCATTGATTCGGAAGAATTACGACTGGGGGTATTCCAAACAACATTGGCATGCTGGCTCCAAAGAGCCGACACGCCAACAAGAATCAGGATTATAATCAGATAAATTCTTTTCATATTTCACACGTATCACCAGTCATCCGAACGGAAAGAACCTAACGGCAAACCGTCACAATAGACATCTCCTTCCACATAATTCACAAAACCATATCGCACAGCAACAGGATGTGGTACCATCTCACTTTTTACAAGCATCTTGCTGCGTTCGATCCATGCTTTAGCCGGATAGAATACTTTATCTTCACCCGCTACCTCAAAATTCTTCGATTCAAAACAGTTCTTACCACTAATCCACATGCCGGCACGTTCGAAACTCACAATGACCGTGTCATTCTTTATTTCAATGCTTTTATAATAAGGGCTTTCACCGTTTACTCCTTCTATCCCGTAAGTCTTTGTCAGGGCAAGAAGTGCCAATCGCTCACCGGCAACTTGCTACGGGCAGGATGAATGCCTTTTTCCATCCCTGCATCCAGCAGTACGGCCATACCGGTATTGGGTACACGGTGCTCTACTTGCGCCTGCGCTTCGCGGAGATAGGCTGTATTAATTACTTCTTTTCCACGTTCCGTGATAATTCCATAATCGTATGGAGCTATCTGGCAGTAATAAAAAGGAAAATCACCTTGTTTCCATTCGGTACGCCATCCGTTAATGAGTGTCGTAAACATATCCGCATAGGTATGGGCACGATTCCAGTTATCCTCACCCTGATACCAGATGACTCCTTTCATGGTCAGTCCGATCAATGGGTGCAACATACCATTATACAGTACGGTTGGAGTACGGTTCTTTGATTTGATATCTGTCTCCGACCGGGGTATCTTTGCATCCGGAAAAGCTTTCAACCAGTCGGCAGTCATCCAAGCTTCGCAAGCCGAACCACCCCAGGCTGCCACTATCAAGCCTACCGGAACATCCAATATTTCATTTACCAACCGCCCGAAGTAATAGGCTGTCGCACTGAAATCGCGCACTGTAGCCGGACTTGCCTCTTTCCAAGAGCCTGTCACATCATTTTGCGGAGTGAGCGTAGAGGTACGTTTCACTGTGAATAGTCTTATCTCAGGGTTCCTGCTACGGAGAATATCCATATTAGCGTTCTCTACAGGCTGGTTTTTAAAGCCTTTCATAGGCATCTCCATATTGCTTTGACCGGAGCAAAGCCATAATTCCCCTATCAGAATATTGCTCAGAACTTTCGGAGTTCCATCATCAAAAGTAACTGTATAAGGTCCGCCTGCTTCGGGAGTGGAAACGGCTAGTTTCCATGCACCTTGTTTATCCGTTGTTGCTGCATACAGTTTTCCATCCCAGCTAGTGCGGACGGTTACTTTCTTATTGGGAGTTGCCGTCCCCCAAAGATTGGCATGGGTCTGTTGCTGCATAACCATGCCATCCGAGAAGATGGCAGGCAGGTGCACTTCTGCATGAGTTGACAGGCAAACTGCAAATAGAAAAATAGCAAGTGTAGTGCCTGCTGTAGCTATTAAGTTTTTCATCGTTGTATATTTAGGGTTCTCACAGAGTTCAGGATAAGCATCCCAAAAAGAGAAGAACCGGATTCCGTAAAGAGAAGACGGAAAAGAGGGAAGTTTGTACTCAATAAAATGAAAATTTAGCGGGCAAAGCCCGCCCAAACAACGAGCTACCAGTGGCAAGTATCCGAACTGTGTATCAAAAAACTATCAGATATTAGCTTAACGCTAACATACAGAAAGATACTTGTTGTTTATAGTCCGTTATTTACTTTAGTTTAGAATCCATCAGTGATAAGCTCTTTTCCCACTACGACTGAAGATAGTTCCCATTAGGACTGAAGGTACTTCCCACTAGGACTGAAGCCACTTCCCACTAGGACTGAACTCGTGTTCCACTACGACTGACATTAGTGGAACAGCAAGTGCATTGCCACACAGACAGTTATGCTCTTTGTATCACTCCTATATAACTCATATCGGGAAAGAAAGGAAGGGAACCAGTTGACCAGTTGACAAGGAAACAAGGGGCTGCGCAATGCTTCTGTGCCGCATGGCACCTTGTCCCCTTGTCAACTTGTTAACTGGTCAACTTTCCCTCAAAACCGAAAAGAAAGGAATGAAACCGGTCCCAGCAGTCCCGCCGGAAGCAGTGTTTTTTCCTGTCTCCTATATTTGGCATTCGTCCAGATTCCGCTGAATGGTGCTTTTCCTTCATCAGCTCCTTTGAGAGCATTCGCCCAAGTATTAGTCACCTCTATTTCGAGTTCATTTGTACCCTCCTTTAAAGCTGCCGTAATATTAGTCCGGTAAGGAGCAGTCCAGATTGTTCCGCAGTCCACACCATTCACGCGGACAGTTGCCAGGTTGCAGACCTTTCCCAAATTCAGATAAACAGTTGTTTCCGGTTTGTCTTTCCAATGGAATGCAGTCCTGTAGACGGCTGTTCCCGAATAGTACCGGATCTTCTCATCCTGCTCCCGGCTCCAATCGAAAAGTTCTTTCCGATTTACGGTCCTGCCATTAGTTATGAAATTCACTGTATACTCTCCCAATTCTACTGCAACCTCCGAAAACTCTTTCGCAGAATAACTCCCCTCCTTCTGTTGCTTCTGTAAACTCTTCTCATCACCGAAACAGTTCTTTTCTGTCGGATATACGATGAATACGGATTCATTCGGCGCCAACGTCAGTGTAACTTCCGTTCGATTATTCTTCTGTTCATACGAAGGCCGGAAGTCTATTTCTCCTGTCAATGGATTCCAACATTCGGGCTTTCTGCCGTAGATACGCATACTTGCAGTGAAAGTACGTGTCTCTTCCCGTTGGTTAGCAATAAAATAAATATCCCCCTGTTCTCCCCGACGATGTGTCCAAGCAACATCTTCCGGCACAATCAGATCACGTTCCAATCCGTATGCCGAGAAGTCATCTCCGGTATAAGGAAGGTCAGGAATCAATATGCCCGCTTTCTTCAATTCATTAATCTTCTTCTCCACTTCAGGAGACAACTCTGCCTGTTCCGGATTCATCGGTCGAGGAAGCGGTACGACCAACACTTTATAACTGACTCCACCCGGCAATGTCATCCTGCCATCTTCCACTTTCGCCAACCGGAGCAATGCATCCTTGTTGAAACTATCATAGGCATAACCACGAAGCGGATTCACCCATTTCTCCGGATCAACCATATTGGCAGAATGCGTAACGCCCACAGGACGCACACGCAAAGGTTGTCCTTCATTCGTCCGACGAATACGCTCACTTTCCACACGCTCCGCCCCGAAAATACCCGGAAGAGAAGGAACCAATCGGTCCGGCAGCACTGCACGCCTTGGAATCTCTTCTCCTGTGAAAACGGCAATATCTACTACCGGATGTCCATACTGTAGCAATGCTTGACAACGTGTGGCATAATCAGAAAGTGCCTTTGCCCCTTTATTCCACCAGGTCTGATCTCTCTGAAAGAAAAGGCCGATGCCATCCAATGTCATACCGGGTTTGCGATCCAGCCATGGATTGTGGACATACACATGATAAAAAAGGCGGTTAATCCCCAGTGCATAATTCCGGTCGAGCAACGCCTTCAACATTCCGGGATGTTCATCCCATGTACCGCGCACCTCCGTAAATCCTTCTGCCTGGATAATGCTCTTTCCATAAATATGTGCCCCACTGACAGCATCCAGCATATCATTCAGTTTGTCATGGGTAGGACTGTTCAGCCAGAATTCTCCCATGGGAAGGTCCACCATTTGGTAATGCAACAACCCATCGCTCACCATCGTGGGAGCTACACATTCTGCCGAGAACTGACAATCATATTCTTTAGCACAATCCGCCAATACTTTATAAAAGACATCAACAACAAGCTCGGATATAGTAGTACGAACATCCCTCAGAATCTCTTCACTCCGTTCTACACTTTCCATCGGAATACCCGCCAGTAACGGTAAATAAGGCATCAGGTCGTATCCACGACGTTTCCGGAATTCAGCTGCAAACGTCTCACTCCAATTCTGACTGCCACATTCCCAGCTATCCACATGCATGTACTTCAATACACAGCGTGCAACGTCTGAATCTGTCTTTAGAAATGCCTGTGCAAACCAGTTGTCGAACTGTTTACGCACTGTTTTCGCACTGAACTTATCACATTCCAACCCCTTTCCCCCTCCGGCGGTGGCATTGGTATGTCCGGTGGCAGTATGCCCCATACGCAATAATTTCCATTTTCCCTTAGGAAGAGTAGTTGTCAATATACCCGCTTTACATTGATCGGTCAGATTGATAATCTGTGAAAGGGAATAGCAATCTTTCTTTCCGACTTCCGCTTCTTTCGTAGCCGAGGCAACACGCCATACCAGTCCAGCTTTTCCCTTCCCACTGATTCAACCGGGCTTCCCGGTGCAGTCGCAACTGCTTTATCTTCAAATTAGGTTTCCACTTGGCTGCATCCATATCCTCACTTCCCGGCTCACTCCCTTCAGGAGTCCAATAGAAGCGGAAATAGCGAGCGGTAGTTGCAGGAATGGCATGCGTTGAATTCTCATCCGTATTCTGCCATCCCTGACGGGCAGGTACCAACTGTTTCACCAAATGAAAATTCACTCCGTCATCACTGGCCATCACTTTCAGTCGATGCGCCTGATAGTTATTACCACTCAGAATCGCTTCAACGTTACGACAGGTAAAAGGACGCTCGTATTCATACTGGATATAACAAGGATATGAAGAACGGATAACACCGGCAGCATCCATATTCACCGCTTTGGGAGAATCAGCATACTCTTCCATAGCTATATTGACACATGTTATTCGGGCCGGCATCTCATCCGGTACTTCCTTTATGGGCAAAGCAAACAGAGAGATATCTTCATAAAAACCCTCATAGGCCTCGGGCTGTGGCAGACGGAGCGCCTTATGTTTACCCCCCTCAACGATTGTGTCACTCCATACCACCTTCTGCATAGATTCCTCCGGACTGATCCAAGAACCACCGGCTAATGCAAAACCATCACAGATATGCATACCCAACTTTAATCCCAAACGATTGGCTTCTTCCATACTGAAACGCACCATCTCCCACCATTCAGGTGTCAATTGTTGTGCTTTTCCATTATATTGCGCTCCTTCATTAATTCCCTTAATCGGCATCAGATACGTACCTCCCAGCCCAGCTTGCTTCATAGCCTCCAAATCGGCAGTAATCCCTTCTTTTGATACGGCACCATACATCCAATACCAGAACGTCCAAGGTTTTGCCTCTTCTGAAGGATGAAGAAATTGTTCGTGAAGTGAACGTATCTGTTGAGCGGAGGTAGGGTTGGCAACGATCCACAACAGTAAGGATGCTATGAATATTCGGAATTTAAACGGAGTTTTCATTCTTATCTTAATTATTTATATAAGTAAGGAGTTTATTTATTCATTTCTGTATGGTTATGAATTTGCTCACCACAGATTAACACAGATTTCCACAGAATTTTATTTCTCTGATTTTTAATTAATTAAACTCTGTGAGAATCTGTGTTAATCTGTGGTGAGCAAATTCATAACTTTTCCAAAAGACGAAAAACCGCCTATTTTGTACTCATCCTCCTCCTTCCTTCAACGGTTCCCCCAAAGCCCTTTATAAGTACCATACTGCAAGCAATAACATTCTTTTGACAACAAATTCCTCAAAATATAAAAGTTATCTCTATATTTGCCCACTGAGATTTTAATAAAGGATAGAAAACAGGAGCAAAAAGATATATGAAAGAGAAGCCAAATATTGACTGTGAGAAATATCGCCAGATTGCGCAAATGGCTAAAATGGGTTGGTGGGAATCGGACCTGAAGAATCGCCAATATATTTGTTCAGACTTTATAATTGACTTACTCGGACTTGAAAGCGACCGGATCAGTTTCGAAGATTTTCATGAAAGAATACGGGAGGATCATCGGAGGCGACTCAGGAATGAATACTTTTCGCTCACAAACATAGAAACCTATGAGCAGATGTTCCCCATCCGGGCAAAAGATAGGGATATATGGGTCTATTCTAAAATCAGCTTCAAACAACCGGATGAAGAGGGTTACAAAAATATGATAGGATATCTGCAATGCATAGACAAGCAGACCGGAGAAACGAGTGAAAATGCAGACTCTCTCCAGGTTAACAGCCTGCTTTATCAACAAAACAGCCTTTCTTATTCATTACTCGCTTTTCTGCAATCGGATGATATTACACAGATCATCAATAAAATATTGGCAGATCTCCTCAAACAAACCAAAGGAGACCGTACCTATATATTCGAAATAGACCGGGAACATAAAATACAAAGTTGCATTTACGAAGCAACAGCCGAAGGAATATCCCAGGAACTGGATTTCCTGCAAGATGTACCTTGGGATGATTCTCTCTGGTGGGATCGCCAAATCTCAGAAAAGAGATCAATCATTCTGAATACATTGGATGATATGCCTCCTGAAGCAAAAGTTTACCGTGATACCTTGGAGGTGCAAGACATTAAATCGGTAATGGTAGTTCCTCTCCTATCGAAAGATAAGGTATGGGGATATATGGGCATCGATATGGTCAGAACACACCGCAGCTGGAGTAACATCGACCATCAATGGTTTTCTTCTTTAGGAAACATCATCAGCATTTGCCTCCAATTACGTAAAGCGGAACTTCAGGCTAAAGAGGATCGCCGCGCATTGGATCACAGTGAAAAAATTCTTCGTAATATTTATAAGAATCTGCCGGTAGGTATCGAGCTCTATGACAAAGACGGGTATTTGGTAGATATGAATGATAAAGAACTTGAAATATTCGGCTTGGCGGATATGAAAGAAGCACTGGGGGTATCACTGTTTGAGAATCCCAATATTCCCAAAGACGTGAAAGAAAAATTACGTGCCAAAGAGAATGTGGACTTCTCTATTAATTATGACTTTTCTAAAATCGACCGATACGTCACAAGTCGAAGAAAAGATGTTATCAATCTTCAAACCAAAGTGGCTCTGCTTTACGATTCGCAGAATCAATTCAGCAATTACCTGTTTATCAATATAGATACAACAGAAACCACCAGTGCATACACCAAAATACAAGAGTTTGAACATCTGTTCCTCTTAATAGGCAACTATGCCAAAGTAGGGTTTGCTCATTTTAATATAATGACAAGAGACGGGTATGCCCAGAATACATGGTACAGGAATTTGGGTGAAAAAGAAAACACTCCCATGCCTCAGGTCATCGGAGTGTATTCTCATGTTCACCCGGAAGATTGCGCTGTCCTGAAACAGTTTGTAGGTCAGGTTAAAGAAGGGAAAGCCACTAGTTTAAGTAAAGAAGTACGCATCAACAGAGGTAACGGAAAATATTCGTGGACCAGTATAAACGTAATGGTCAGGGATTATCGTCCTCAGGATGGAGTTATTGAAATGCTGTGTATCAACTATGATATCACTCCCTTGAAAGAGACAGAACAGAAGCTGATCATTGCCCGTGACAAAGCCGAAGAACTGGACCGCTTGAAATCTGCTTTCCTTGCCAATATGAGTCATGAAATACGTACTCCGCTCAATTCTATCGTTGGTTTTTCCAGTCTGCTGGCAGAAACAGACGACAGGGAAGAACGCCAGGAATATATCAAAATAGTAGAAACAAATAATGAATTGCTTCTGCAACTGGTTTCTGATATTCTCGATCTTTCGAAGATAGAGTCCGGAACATTCGACTTCGTACGTTCTGACCTGGATGTAAACGAAAGCTGCATGAAAATCATCAAATCGATGGAGATGAAAGTGCCGGAAACTGTGGATCTGGTCTTTGAGAAGTATATGCCCGATTGCCATATTTATACAGACAAGAACCGATTCATGCAGGTCATAACCAATTTCATAAACAATGCATTGAAGTTTACGAAACAAGGCACTATCGCTTTAGGATATGAACAGACGGCACCTCACGAAATAAAATTCTATGTACGTGATACAGGTTTCGGGATTCCCAAAGAGAAAATTGATAGCATATTCGAACGGTTTGTGAAACTCAATACCTTTGTACAGGGTACCGGTCTCGGACTTTCCATCTGCAAAAGTTTAGTATCTCAGATGGGAGGAAAAATCGGAGTGGAATCAACCGAAGGAGAAGGTTCATGCTTTTGGTTTACTCATCCGTATTAATCATTTTATTTTGTACCTTTGCGCCCGATTTACATTAGAGACGCAACCATCATGCAACAGAATACACAACGCCCGGTAAGCTCGATAGCTTATCCGATATTGATCGCATTAAGTATTTCCCATTGTCTGAACGACTTATTGCAATCCGTCATAACCGCCACATATCCGCTTTTCAAAGAGGACTTGACATTGAGTTTTGCACAAATCGGATTGATTACGCTGGTTTATCAGATGTCCGCATCGGTATTCCAACCCGTATTCGGATTATTTTTTGATAAGCGCCCGTTTGCCTGGACACTACCGATGGGTATGTTGTTCACTATGACGGGGATGTTGAATCTGGCCTTTTCCACGAATCTTTATTGGGTATTGTTCTCAGTATTCACCATAGGTATAGGTTCTTCCGTACTTCACCCGGAAGCATCCCGCATCACTTCGCTCGCCTCCGGAGGCAGAAGAGGATTGGCACAATCCCTGTTTCAGGTAGGTGGAAACCTGGGAGGATCATTGGGTCCGTTACTAGTAGCTTTAATTGTAGCACCTTATGGTAGGCACAACATCGCATTATTCGCAATTTTATCGGTAATAGCAATCATGGTAATGATACCTGTCGGCAAATGGTACAAAGGATACATTACCCGAATGAAACGTGATCATATTGCCCTGCAACCTCATATGCAGATGCCTTTGCCTATGGGGAAAACGGTTCTTTCCATTTCTATCCTGCTGATACTTATCTTCTCCAAATATATTTACATGGCAAGCTTAAGCAGCTATTACACCTTCTATCTGATTGATAAATTCGGAGTAAGTGTGCAGGACTCCCAGCTTTATCTCTTTGTGTTTCTTGTGGCTACAGCCATCGGAACACTGATGGGTGGTCCTATCGGAGATCGTATCGGAAGAAAGTATGTCATCTGGGGGTCCATCCTCGGTGCTGCACCTTTCAGTATGCTAATGCCTCATGTCGGCTTGCTTGCCACAATTATTATGAGTTTCTGTGTCGGCCTGATTCTTTCATCTGCTTTCCCTGCCATCCTGTTATATGCGCAGGAATTATTACCCAGTAAACTGGGACTGATCTCCGGATTATTCTTCGGATTTGCTTTCGGAGTGGCAGGTATTGCCTCGGCTGTATTGGGAAATATGGCGGATAAGTTCGGCATCGAAGCTGTTTATAATGTCTGCGCTTATATGCCGTTACTCGGATTGATTACCTGGTTTTTGCCTGATTTGAAGAAAAACCGTAAATAATTATATATTTCCATAAGGAGGTGCTTCTTCACAGACTCCTATCGGATAATCTTTTAAAATATCAGGATTACGGTGAATATGCCAGAAAAGATGAATTCTTATAATATCTCCCTTTACGGAGTATATTATCTTGTAAGGTTTCACTAAAAGAAATCTGTATTCATGCTCTTCATCAGTCAGCATCCACTCAATATTGCCAATTAAGGGATTCTGTTTTAAAGTATTTATTTTTTCTCTGAGCTTCTCTTTATATTTCAGAGCAATCTGAGTACCAAATTTCACTTTTCCATATTTGAAAATCTCACCGATTTGTCGTCGTGCTTCAATGTCGTATTGTATTTTCATTATTGCAGTGCATTATAAAACTCTTCCATTTCCTCTTCACTCACGTATTCCCCTTCATCAAAGCGCTTTTCGGAGTCCTGCAACTGTTTTCGGGCCTCTTTGACACCTATCTGATAAGGAGCATTGGTCAGATTTCCACTTCTCTGTATAATATCTTTTATTGTATCGAGCACCTCTTGGTTATTGATGTTCAACACTTCTCTAGCTAATGCCGCTTTATAAGCTTCCAATTCTAAAGTGTTCATAATCGATTTATTTTTAGTATCCATCAGCAAAGATAGATAAAACTTCTATATTTCTTAATGGATTATCATTTGTTTTCAGTCATACCTATAAGTGGTTAGCTACAAAGAAACATTTCATTATTTGTGGGTATTTCATAAACCCCTCTGATGCCGTTACTTTGCAACCGTACAAATTAAACCATTTTATAGTATGAAGAAAATAGGAATATTTTATGGTTCCTCAACCGGAACTACACAAGGCATTGCCGAAACAATCGCTTCTAAACTTGGTGTTCCCGCATCTGATGTAATCGATGTCAGCAAAATGAATGCCGACATGGTAAAAGAATACGAAGTTCTTCTTTTAGGAACTTCCACCTGGGGTGACGGTGAATTGCAGGATGACTGGTATGATGGCGTTAAAGTGTTGAAAGAATCAGATCTGAAAGAAAAAACAATTGCCCTGTTCGGTTGTGGTGATGCTGAGTCTTATTGCGATACATTCTGCGATGGCATGGGTATCATATACGAAGATATCAAGGATTCCGGTTGTACCATCGTTGGTAAGGTATCTGCAAAAGATTATTCTTTCTCCTCCTCTATTGCCGTCATCGACGGTATGTTTGTCGGACTCGCTCTTGATGACATCAACGAAAGTGATAAGACGGAAGAACGTATCGACACTTGGGTGAGCGACATAAAAAATCACTTGGCATAATTTTCTCTTATTCCATAGCCTTATGACAATATCTGACATTAACCCGGTAGAATTGAAAGAGAAGATTTCATACTCGGGGCAATGTTAGGTTATGATATATGTGCGCAATGCGAACGGTACTGTGAAAGAAAAGTCCGGTGCGCTTGATTAACTTTGCATGTGTTTAGTTAGTTGTTTTTGTAAAAAATGCCTGCGGATTCCGTAGGCATTTTTATTATATCATCCGAAAATAGAAAGATAATCAGGCATAGCTATGCATACCACCCAGTAGATAATTTACTCCGAAGTAAGTCATCAGCACCGTAAGGAAAGCCAACACCATATAAGCATGGAAGAACCGGGGTTGCCGGAAGACGGCAAGCGATTGTCCGTGGAATGCCGCACCATAGATTAAAAAGGTGATCAAAGCCCAGACTTCTTTCGGGTCCCAGGCCCAATAACGCCCCCATGAAACATTTGCCCACACAGCACCAATAAAAATTCCCGCCCCCAGACAAAATACTGCCGGATAGAGCATCAACCGACTGAAAAGTATCAATTGCTCCACACGAACCTTACGCTGTTCCTGAATCTCCGAATCGATTGTCTTTTTTCGCCAGCCTCCTATGCAGAATGCCAGTAATCCATTTAGCATCATAAAGGCAAACAATGCATAAGATACCATAATCAGAGAAACATGGATACTTAACCAAGGAGACAGCAACACAGGCATTAAAGGAGTGATCTGAGGATTGTTCTGCCCAAGATAAGCTACCAACAAAGCAAAACCCGAAATAAGCAGTCCAAAAGGCAACGTAAAAGAGAAGCGACGCCGGAATATGCATGCAAGCAGAAGTGTACACAGTGCCATAAACTGCATGGTTTCATATCCATTGCTCAACGGAATACGCCCGCCAATATACCACCGCAAACAGTAGCCAAAGAGTTGAAAAAGAAATGCCGCATAAAGTGCAACTGTAAAAACACTCCATGCCTTACCTGCCGAACGATGCATGCTGCAATAAAGCAGATAGAAAAATGCCAACATCCCTACAGTCAAATTGAACATGAACAACAGTTTGCTGAATGGAATGCGATTGTACAATATTTCAGCCTGCACCTTTACGTCAGACAGTGGTTTTATACTCCCATCTTCCGGTAAAGGACGGATAAGTGTTCCACTCCGTAGCATCAGTATCAATCCCACCTTTTCATCCGTTTCCATGATAGCCTTTTCCAACGAAGTCATTTTCATGTGTGGCTTTTGTCCTCCTTTCCAAAATTCCTGCAAGCGATAGTTTTGTCCATCAAACAAATCAGTAAGACAGGCATAGGAAGAAGGCAATCGGAGTAAATGACGAAGTTCAGCATTCTTTATATAAATCATCGGTTCATTCTGCCAAACCTCCGGACGAAGTAACCAACCTCCGACAACCTGTTCGGGTGTCATGCCACCATAAGAAGATTTCCCGGTCAGTTTCAATACAAAGTCTCGTGCAAGAGTATTAAAAGGTACTACGCGATCATGATAAATCACTTGTTTGGATGCCAGGCTATCCGCCTGTCTGAGTGCAAGTGCCGGAAGACTTCTGTTTTCAGCTTGCATCGCCGCTCCCGTAACCATGAGCAACCACACAAACATTCCCCCTTTTCGAAGCAACGGATGCCTGAGCAATCTACGGAATTCCCCACTGCGACCGACAAGCATCCACAACATGGAGATACCCAGCAAAATATATCCTGCATACGTAATCCCTATTCCCCACGGGTCATAATTCACCGACAACCAACTCCCCTCTTTATCATCATCAAAAGAAGACTGGTAAAAGCGATACCCCTGACGAGAGAGGATACGATTCATGGAAACAGGTTCCGCATCCCGAATATAGCTGACGTAATCTGCCGGAGCATCCGTCCCCGGATAATACTCCACCCGAAAACTGTCTAAACATAGGGTGAACGGTAGTTCGATTACCCGCTTACTGTCTTGGTCTATGAAAGTTCCCACCTCAGTACCTACTGTGAGATGCATATATCCTTTTTTGCTGTATGAGAATGTAATCATGGCTCCCACCAAGATAACGAGGAAGGAGCCATGCAACAACAATGTCGGGAGACGCCGCCACAACTGCCGCTTAACCAACACGGCAACTGCCAATGCGGCAAGTACTCCCCACAAACAACAAAACCAAACTGTATGATAAACATACTTTTCTACAAACTCTGTTCCATGTACATGCTCCACAAGGTCACCGCAGCGAGCAAAGCCACCAGATAGATATATAAGAAGACGAGACTTTTCTTCAAATTAAAAAGGTGCATATTCCTTATTCTTCAAAGCCTTAACTCCCATACATTCCATTTCGATCAACCATCCGGGACGGCATACAGGCGCATGTACAAATACTTTTGGAGTATCCGGGAAACGCTTGTCATACATACTCTTCACAACTGCATAATCTGCAATGTCACGCAGGTAAACAATCATATGTCCCAAGTCATCAAATGTACACTCAGCCTCTTTCAGCAAGGCTTCTACATTTTCCCACATCCGCTCCGTCTGCCTGCGGATGTCGCCGGGGTATACCACTTCTCCTTTATTGTTGATACTTGCCGTACCAGAAATAAACACTTGACGCCGGTCACCGTAATCGACATACGTTCCGCGTTCAAAGCTGACACCATACTCATAAGTAGGATTCAGATGCGTAGGAGCATAAAGAAAGTGTATCTGTTCCGGCTTTAAGCCTGCCACAGCATAAGTATCCATTTGCACCAATACTTTAGGATCAGCATGACGTCCGCCGATACCTGTACTGGCAATATAGTGTGTTTTTTCCGTCAGATTCTGAGTAACAAACACCTCATTACGTGCCTTTACCACACCAGCATAATTCACATCCACATTCTGTACGAAGAACCAGGTACGGATACAGTTATCCGCCAATTTACATCCTTGTTCCATAAGCTGCATCACGTAGTCATTCAGCAACAAACGGGTCTGGTATTCAGAATTAGCAGCACGATTGAAAGCACTACCTCCCCACAGATGGCGATACGCATTGTGTTTTACTTCAAACAGTCCGTTGTGCAGCACTTGTGTCTGCACATTGGTCTGTAAATAAGCCCACAAAGCTATTTTCGTCCCATCCAAAGGGGGTTGCTCTACCACGGAAAGAGCACAGTCGGAACTTTCGGTAGTGATAGCCAGCAGGAGGTCAGCCTGATTGGCGGTATCACTCAGGAAATAACGTTTAAACACAGCCATGGCACCTTTCAATTCACCTGCAAGCAAATCGTTGTAGGCATTGGCCACTGCATTTAATTGTTCTTCATAAGTGTCTTCCGGCCGGGTAGAGTGAATCATTACATGAAACTCTGAAACGCCTTCTTTTACTTCATATTTAAAAGTCTCGGTTAATGTATTCTCTGATTGGTTGGTTTGTTGTTTTTTGTTGTTCATTTCCAATATCATTTACTCGTTATTCAAAAAAATACCTTCGTTTATCCAATTATCTATCAGTTTCAATAAGGGTTGCTCATCTTCTGACAGCATATCGGTATGGTTCATACTCGTATCACCAGCCCTGTTCAAGACCAGATGTATAAAACTCTCTTCTGCACTGCCGGGTTTCACCAATAGTATATCACTATTCTTATGCGCCGGCTGGTTGACCAACGCATGATAGCTCTTACCCTCCGTCAGAAATAAATTACCCGATGCAGAACCGGTCTGCCCATGGCACGCTACACATCTTTTATCGAAAACCTGTGACTGGATAGAACTGAACATACCCACGTCCAGTGTTCCCACATCCATTAATATAGTATCTGTGACGGCTGTGAGTTCTTCGTCTTCCATCGTCTTAAATTCAACAATGCATTCGCGCAAACGACTGATAACACACAATTTGAGTGATTTCACATCATCACTGATACCTCCCAGTGTCATAACGATATCTGTTCCGTCGGCTACATTGACTGGTAGTGATTTCGTTATAACGGCGTATTCACTTTTATCATTGAAGCCTGCCACTACGACACTATAATCATCCGTCCAATTGCTGATGCCACTGAAACGACCTGTCAACTTCATAGCACGTCCACCACGCTGTATATTGACCTCCTTCTCATAGATTCTTCCATCATCACATGAACAGAAGCAGAGTGTCATCCAGATAGCAGCAAAGAATAATATACATTTCTTCATAACGACTCTCTTTGTTTTTTTAGAAAGTATATTGCAGCATTACTGTTGCAGAATGTGTGGCCAGACCTAAATTATCATTATCGCGGTCGAGCTGTGTATCGTGACCCGTACGGGCAATATACTGGTACATAGCTTGGAGTTTCAGGTTACAACCCTTAAAGAAATAATTCATACCCACAGCCGGCATATTCAAAAATCCGTCATCGCCGGTACCGTTACGGTTAAAGAAGTCATAACGCAAGGCAGCCTGCAAACGGGGAGCAACAAAGTAGCCGCCCTGTACATAACCACCCAAATAATTGTAGCTTTCATTGATCTTCTGGCGATCCGTGAAACCTACATTCATATAATATGCTTCAGCACCCAGATATAGTTTGTTCTTTAACATGGCAAATTCCACTCCCACACGGGTATCATTGGTACTTTCATTCTCACTTTCCACATTGATTGAAGCCGATACACCGAACATGATCTTATCTTCATTCAAACGGTTGGGATTACCTTGAGTGGACGGCATCACACCTTTAGGCATATAAGTAAAGCGTCCCGCATACAGTAAAGAAGGGATATGCCAATCATCACTCAAAGTTTTTGTAGCTGTATTTACAGAAGAACCGGTGCCATTGAATAAACCTACTTCATAGCCAAATTTATCAGCTACCAATCCGTGAATTTCAACACCGAGGTCAAAACCGGTACCGATGTTAGGCGTCACCGCATTCAAGGAATAAGGCAGAATGACGGCAGAAGTCAATGATACTGGCAACTGCGGCAACAATGTTTCACCCAACGTTGTCAGATAAGCATGCGAGAAAGGTGTTTTGAATTTACCGACACGCACGGCAAACTGTTTTTTAAGTTGTACATCGAACCATGCTTGTTGAAGCAATGCTCCCCCACTGGCAGCCGCATTGATAGAAAGATTAAAGGCTACTTTACCAAAAGCTTTACCGGTGAAGCCTAATACAGCATAGGGAATTGAGAAACCGGAATTAGCTACATTATCCTGATTGTACGCTTTATCCAAACCTTCATCATCATACCAATTGAAATTTGCACAAGTCTGTACCAACAGGTAGGGCTTGAATACAAAGTCTCCCTTCTTGGTTTCTATCGTAAATCCCTCTCTTCCGGCAAGTGACACTACACCGTTTTCTGTATCTTCTTCATGCTGTGCCATAGCAGCCAACGAAAGGGCAGCCATTACAACCATTAAAATTAATTTCTTCATAATTGCTTGTATAATACTTATTGGTTTTATTGTTCGTTATTTGTTTTATAATGATTTCAGGAATGCGACCAAAGCATCACGATCTTCTTTACTCATCTTTTTTGAAGAGATTCTTCGATGCTTCACCTTCACCCCCGTGCCACATGATAGCCTCAACATAGTTACGAGCGCGCCCATCATGCAGGAAGTAAGTATGACCATTCACAGTTTCCTGCAATCCGATACCCCAAAGCGGAGTCGTACGCCATTCGTTGCCACGGGCCAAACCGCTTACATAGTTGTCATTCAGTCCTACGCCCATAATTTCAGAGCCCATGTCATGAAGCAGGAAGTCCGAGTATGGATGAATTGTCTGACTACCCAGCCAGGGAAGACGAGTTCCGTTCAACAGTACAGACCCACGTGGTTTTGTGTGCAAGGTGGTTACATGACAGAGATGGCACTTCGCCTTATAAAAATTCTGCTCACCCTTGATCACTTGTTCATTATTCACATTGCGACGTGCCGGAACACTAAGGCTCTGCATGTAGAGGTCTACATTCTCCATCTCTTCTGTTGATACATCCAATTGGGCATAAGAAAGTCCCATCATACTGCCTTGATTTACTTGCGCCTGTCCTTCACAGATTTCTTCGGGATAGCGGCTGTTCGTAACTCCCATATCGCTGGAGAAACCAAGTTCTACTGTCAGGTCGGCATGCTGTGCTTTATTACCGGACAAGCCTAAACTTCTCACTCCTCTCTCGGAGATGTAATTGCAACGGCCACTGATACCATATTCCGGATAATTGCTTTTAGCAGCCAAAGCTTCAATTTCAGTGGGATCGAGCGCCATCATTTGTCCCATACCTACGTGGCGCAAAGGAATACGCACCGTACAGAACAGGTCTTCGGGTTTGATGCTGTCCGCATACCATTCATAAATAGAATAATTGGGTTTGCAGAGTTCATACGTCTCACCATCAGGGAATTGGAAAGTCTCATAGGTATATTCCACTTTCAGTTTTCCCTCGGGCTTCACACCATAAATAGCCTGATCATGAAGCACACGTCCATAATCCTGAAAGAAAGCCCCATTCTTACGACTAATATAAACCAACATAGACGAAAAGCCGGAGCTACCGGAACCACCTTCGCTCCACAAAGTAGGTTGCGTACGTCCGGCATTTCGGTGACAGCTACCACAAGAATAACCGGCATAAACCGGTCCCAGTCCTCCACCTATTCCATTACTACTGGTGCGGATATCATCATACAATTTGTCACCACGGGTGAAACGTTTATCGTATGCCCCTGTTATCCAGTCAGCAGACCTGTCATAAGCATAAGAGGAAGTCAGGAAGTTGGTAGCAGTACCGGCAGAGAGGGCAAAGCCGGCAGGTACTTCTATATCATCCACATCAATTCCATCATTTTCGCAAGCGAACAATGCCAGAAGCGAAAAACAGATTGGAAATGAGTATTTTAATAAGCCATTCATTCGTTATTGAATTATTATTACAAAATACGTAACTAACATTTATCTTTTTAACGCAGATGTTGCGGAAACAACAGAATATTCATTATCCCGCTGTTTCCGCAAAATCTTATTTCTAACAAGTAAAAATCTTACTGAATGGTACGGGCTTCACCATCTTTGAAGATCAAATATTCCAAAGTGTGGTAACCACGCAAAGCTTGTGCACCGGCAATTTTATCATCTTCTTCATCATAGTCACCATCCCAGTTTAAGTCTGAATAGTTACCGGAAGTCAAAATCTGTACGATGCCATCCTGATCGAGTGGCCAGCTATCCATATTGGGGTCAAGACCTTTGTCGGCAACCGGACCAAAAAGGAATGCCTCACTGGTTTCCCACGGTGTACGAGCAGCAAGCCATGCTGTGGCACAAGCTTTGAAGTTAGCACTGCTGGGAGAAGTACGGAATGTCTCAACAGCATCGAAAAGAGCTTGATTTCCCGCTTTCAAATCAGAGTAAGTAGGTAATACAACTACATCCACATAATTTTTTACGACTTCAGCCAACACTGTTTTATCAATACTTTCGATACAATTCTTCAAGCTTCCCTTGAGTACTCCCTCCAAAGTGGCACAAGCTTCCATAGCACTTACTGCTTCCGGGCTATTGATATTGTTGCGGAAAGGACTCGGGATAGCCCAAATTGCTGCTGCTGCATCATCAATCGCTTTTTTCACTTCAGTATCAAGATTAGCATTTACTGCAGCTACTGCTTTTGAAAGAGATGACTCGCTAATAGCTCCTGTACGTGTTCCGTAATAAGCATTACGAATAGAATAGATATTGTTACGATAGTCTTCACGAGAATGCCAGCTATACCATGACTCTACAGCATACAAAGCCTTTTCTTCATTATTATGTATGAAAAGATCGTAAGGGTCACCAATTTTGGCAGTACCTACTTCATTGGCAATGTCTACACAGCCATCAATCAACTGCTCAACGCTCGTCAAAGCATCTTGATTCTTAAAGAAATCTGCATAACTTCCACCTTCGTTGTATTTAACCGCCCAGTCATCATAAAGAGCAGTAGCATCATTCACCAACAATTGTGCAACTACTCGCATGTAATTTCCCCAACTACTTGCATTCTCTGCCGTATAGTCAAGATTCTTAGCGTCTATAGTCGTAGTGTCATCATCACTACAAGCCGTAATGGAACACATCATGCCCAATGAAAGAGCCGACAAATAAAAAAACTTTTTCATATTACTTAAACATTAAATTAATTATAAATACCTATTTGAACTATCTCTTGGTAAACCAACCGACATAAGCTATGCCGATAGCAAATTCATTTTCATTGTTATATTTAGTCGATCCAAATATCTTGTTCGTACCAATATGACGGGTAGTATAATCGGCTTTCACAACCAGATTCGGCAATGCAAACCAGTTAACTCCTGCCGTCCATTTGCTTACCTGGCAGCGTTTCTCCATTGTGGCAGAACCTTCTGCCTCTTCCTGCGGGTTGTAGTATTCATAACGGGCATAAGGATAAATAACCGGACATTTCTTCTGTGAGAAGAAAGCACTCAGGTTGAGACCAGCCTCCAAGCCATAGCACAGGGCATTCTTAGCTACATTACGCATAGCACCGTGGTAATAATTGGAGTTATTGGAAAGAGTAACCTTGCTGATCTTGGAAGAATTCTCTAAATCACCATAAATGATATTACCACGAGCGGTAACATATTTATTTTTATACTGTGCATCGGCAGAGTAGATTTTCACTGATGAGCGGCCTACACTGCTATACTTATAATTCTTATCAGCATTGGCTGTCACGTCATTACAATAGTAAAAGGCAGCACCTACACGCAGTCCCGGTACCCCTTTATAGTCCAGACGTGCTACATAAGCAGGCGAAGTAAAGTTATCTTGTTCAAAGAGTCCCTGCTTACCACCGGCAACCCAATTATCGCGACCAAATCCATCAGCATTCAAGCCGGCAACAATCATTGCCTGATAATCAAAGCGCGCATATCCTTTACCAAAAGAGCCGAAGAATTCCAGCCCTGTCTCATGCCAGGTAGAAGGAATAATTGTGGTTTCACCCTCAGGACGAGATGTTCCAAAGAAGTTGATAGGCTCATGGTGTGCATTGGTCAATCCCATAGGTACAATCAAATGACCTGCACGAACATTGAAAGCCGAATGTATCAGACGGGTAATGTGAAACTGCTCAAGAGCAACTTCTCCACCCTTTTCCATTTCTGTTTCATACTCACCGTTTTCTGAATTCTCAAGTTCTGTTTCAATACCTACGCCTCCTGCTTCAAATTCTATTTCAGCACCCAGTATCCACTTGGAATTAAACTTGTAGTCAAAAGCCAACACAAAACGAGGAATTGCAATGGTATTGCGGTGATCACTGTTATCGACCCCACCATAGAAACGATTCGTTCCGTAATTCATAAACTTTGCTACCATTTCTCCGTATCCACCGAAACGGAACTTTTCGTAGTCGTCATCTTTTGTTACCTGTTTTATTCTCTCTTTCTTTGCCGTAGTTTCAGATACCTCTTCTGTTGAGGTTACTTTTTCAGGTTCATTAGCCCGTAAAGTATTGTTAAAAAGCAAGAAACCTAAGGCGAATAAGCAAGTTAATTTTCTCATCTTTTATCTTAAATTTTGTTGGCGCAAAGGTAGAGGGAGTTAAAAAGGCGGGCAATACCCAAATATGAGTATTGTGTTATTAAAAATAATAACAAGTAGGTACTTAAACGAACACTATTTCTTTTTGTTCTTTTTTACAAAGCAGTAATTCACTAAAAAGACAGCCGCAAAGATCACAGCAATCCAGATAAAACTAATAAATATCAAATAGCGGTTATAAATGTACTCTCCCTCTTCAGGAACATGATTAAGCATACATAGCAAACAGTTACACTGAGGATTATCAGCGTCATGAGAAAAGTAAGAGTACAGTAAAAAAGATAAGCTACCTACAAAAAGAATAATAATAGCTATTATTCCCCATCTCTTACAACTTAAAGGTCTGTCAATTGCCTTTTTATGATTGGTTAGTTTCACCATATAGTAGTTTATAGTTAGATTATACGCGCAAAGTTGCATGCTTTCAGTGACCTTGGAAATACCCAATAATTGTGATTTTTATAAAAATCTAACAAAAAACCATCATTAATGGGTATTTCAGAAAACGCGGATTCTCCCCTACTTTGAAGTCGAGAAATAAAACTTATGCAATACCCTAAAGATGACATACAAAAAGAAATTATGAAAGCTGCCGAAAAGGTATTCCTCGAAAACGGCTTTCCAAAGGCTTCCATGCGTGAAATTGCGCAAGAAGCCCAAGTAGGGTTGAGCAATATCTATAACTATTTCAAAAACAAGGATGATATTTTCTGTACAGTAGTACGGCCCGTGATCAGTGCATTCGATAGAATGCTGCACGAACATCATGACCGTTATGGAGCAGATATCATGGAGATGTATTCCAGCGAATACCTAAGATGTGTGATAGAAGAGTACATGACATTGATACAAAAGCATCGCAAATTGTTGGTATTGCTATTTTTCCATGCACAGGGTTCTTCACTGGAAAACTTCAAAGAGAACTTCACCGAACGCTCCACATCACTCGTGAAAGAGTACTTCAGGGATATGAAAGAGAAACATCCACAAATGAATATCAATGTAACCGACTTTTCCATCCACCTGCACACGGCATGGATGTTCACCATGTTTGAGGAATTGATCATGCATCGAGTCGGGATAGAAGATTTGGAACAGATAGTTACAGAATACATCACATTCGAAGTAACTGGTTGGAGAGAGCTTATGAAAATATAAGCTCTCTCTTTTTTTGAATGAATCTGAATATTGTTCGTTTTTAAAAGTATGATAGATTATGAAAGAGAAACTGAAAAAGAAAAAAGGAATCGCCCGCCTGTTTGAGATTGCAGGTGAGCGGAAAGGGTTGCTGATCCTGGCCGGTATCTTGTCGGCAGGAAGCGCTACGTGCATGTTGGTTCCCTACTGGTCGGTATACCGCGTATTGCAGGAGTTACTGCTTCACGCCAGTGACTTAGAAAAAATAGATAGCGGGATACTGATATATTGGGGATGGTTTGCCTTCTTCGGACTGATCGGAGGATTATTGCTACTTTATGCGGCACTGATGGCCTCACATGTAGCAGCTTTCCGTATCCTATACGGACTGCGTATCAAGCTATCGGAACACATTGGACGCTTATCGTTAGGATACCTGAACGGTACATCTACCGGAAGCATCAAGAAAATTATGGAACAGAATGTAGAAAAGATTGAAAACTTCATTGCCCATACCATCCCCGACCTTGTGAATGTATTGGCTACGGTCACTCTGATGTTTATTATCTTCTTCTCCCTGAATGGATGGATGGCAGCGATCTGTCTATTCTGTATCGCATTGAGTATAGGATTACAGTTTGCCAACTTCTTCGGGAAAAAGGCACAGGAGTTTACTAAAATCTACTTTGATACACAAGAACGAATGAGCGCCTCAGCCGTACAATATGTACGTGGCATGCCGGTCGTGAAAATCTTCGGTCAGAGCGTCCGGTCATTCCGCCGTTTCAATAGTGAGATTGAGGCGTATAAGGAATATGCACTGAAAGTATGTGATACATACGAACCCGGTATGGTGGTCTTCACCATATTACTGAACTCACTTATTACATTCATTCTGCCGATAGGTTTATTATTACTGAGCCATGAGCCACAAAATCTAGCATTAGCCGCTGTCTATCTATTCTTTATTATTATGGGCCCCGGAGTAGCCTCCCCTATTTATAAACTGATGTTCCTCGGATCGGGCACACGGGAAATAGACGAGGGCGTAGAACGTATTGATCGTATTTTTGCCGAGCCGCCCGTACCGGAAGCACAAACGCCGCAAGTACCCGCCGGTTATGACATCGAATTCCTCAAGGTTAGTTTCGCTTATGAGAATAAAGCGGAGACAACCCGTACCGAAGCGCTGCGCGACATCACCTTCACAGCACGCCAAGGTGAAATTACAGCACTCGTAGGTCCTTCGGGTTCAGGAAAATCTACAGTAGCCAATCTGATTCCCCGCTTCTGGGATGTAGCGGAAGGCGAAATACGGATCGGAGGAGTCAACATCAAAAATATTCCCACCGAAAAGTTGATGGACATTGTTTCCTTTGTTTTCCAGGATAGCTTCCTTTTCTTTGATACCCTCTATGAGAATATCCGGGTAGGAAACTCCAGTGCAGGACGCGAGGAAGTGATAGCTGCCGCAAAAGCCGCACAGTGCCATGAGTTTATAGAAAGCCTTCCGCAAGGTTACGAAACCCGTATCGGAGATGAGGGCGTCTACCTTTCCGGTGGCGAGTCGCAACGTGTCTGTGTGGCAAGGGCTATCCTGAAAAATGCCCCTATCCTGGTGCTGGACGAAGCGACTGCTTTTGCCGATCCCGAAAATGAATATAAGATGCAGCAGGCTTTGCAACATCTGATCCAGAATAAGACGGTTATCATCATTGCACACCGTCTCTCGTCCATCATTTCGGCACAGCAAATCATCGTACTGAACGAAGGAAAGCTCGTACAGCATGGGAAACACGAGATATTAAGTAAAATGGAAGGATTATATAAGAATATGTGGGACGCTTATACGGATGCGTTCCGCTGGGAACTAAACAGTAAGAAGGAGGTAAAAGAATGAATGCAATAGAAAATATTACGATAGGGCACACCGAACGCCTTCGCAAACCTGTGGGCTACACGATGCTTGCCAACCTGGTAAATATTGTCCCATTCTGCCTGTCCATCGAAGCGATCAACGTGATATTCCGCGCTTTCGATGGCAGTGGAATGCCGCTGGACACTCAACGGCTCTGGACTATTTTTATCCTGCTTGTAGTGTATGTATTTGTCATGGCATTGGCCGAAAGGGCTTCTTACCGCGCCAATTTCCGGGGTGCCTATGAAATGAGTGCCGCAGGACGTGTCAGCCTGGCAGAGCATTTGCGGAAACTCTCATTGGGTTTCCTCTCACGCCGCGATCCGGGTGATCTTTCGTCCATGCTGATTACAGACTTTACCATGGCGGAAACAGGTATTTCGCATCATCTGCCCCAATTGATGGGTGCACTGGTGATGCCTGTACTTGCCTTCCTCGGCTTGCTATGGATAGATTGGCGAATGGCCGTTGCCATGTTTATAGCCCTGCCACTTGCCGTAGGAATATTGCTGGGCAGTACTTACCTGCAATACAAACTGAGCGGCAAACAGATTGCTGCCAAAATCAATGCAGGCAATCGCCTGGAAGAGTACTTGCAGGGAATACGGGTAATGAAAGCATATAATCTGCTGGGCGACAAGTTTGTCCGTCTGAAGAATGCCTTTGCTGAACTACGCCGTGCCTGTATCCGCCAGGAAGCATTACTCGGCCCGTTCATACTGCTTTCTGTAACGTTGATACGGGCAGGTCTGACGTTGATGATACTTTGTGGTACGTACTTATTAATAGGAGGAGATTTATCCTTGCTCACGTTCGTTATGTTCCTCGTTGTCGGTTCCCGCGTCTTCGATCCGCTGACTTCGGCACTGACCAACTTTGCAGAATTCCGATATTTCTCCATTGCCGGAGGGCGCATCCTGGCGCTGATGAACGAACCGGAAATGCAAGGAAGTAAAGAAGCTCCGGAAAGCGGTGATATTACTTTCTATCACGTATCGTTCGGCTATCAGAAAAAACAGGTACTGCATGATGTATCAGTAACACTGCGCAAGAATACACTCACCGCTCTGGTAGGTCCTTCGGGCAGTGGAAAAAGCACCATGCTGAAACTATGCGCACGTTTTTACGATCCGCAACAAGGACAGGTTTTATTTAATGGAGTAGATATGAAAACCCTGGAACCGGAATCGCTGATGAGCCATATCTCAATGGTATTCCAAGATGTGTATCTGTTTCAAGATACTATTCGCAACAATATCCGTTTCGGCAAAACCGACGCTACGGACGAAGAAATAGAAGCGGCGGCCCGCAAAGCATGTTGCCACGATTTCATCATGCGATTGCCCAAAGGATATGATACGCAGGTCGGTGAAGGGGGTTGTACCTTGTCCGGTGGAGAGAAGCAGCGCATTTCTATCGCACGAGCTATATTGAAAGAAGCTCCCGTAGTACTTCTGGATGAAGCAACGGCTTCACTCGATCCGGAAAATGAAGTGGAAGTACAGCGTGCCATCAATACATTGATTGCAGGACGTACGGTAATCGTGATTGCCCATCGCCTGAAGACGATCAAGAATGCAGATAACATCATAGTGTTGGAGGAAGGACGCATTGCTGAACAAGGTAAGCATCAGGAACTACTCGATAATAAGGGGCTATACGCCAAGCTATGGAATATACAGGAAAAGACATTGGGGTGGAAGTTGTAAATCTCAAAGACCACTCAAAAGAATTCTACTAAAATAATAATTCGCCCCTACAAATTAATCACGATATGATTAACTCGTAGGGGCGGGAATTATCCATCCGAATATACTTCAGAATTTATTAATCATTTATGATAATTGGAACATCTTCAAGTCATCTTCCACATCACTGATGGTACCTATCTGGAAAGTATCTACCAAGACCTTTGCCACATTGGGCGACAGGAAGGCAGGCAGCGTAGGCCCTAAATGGATTTTCTTCACACCCAGACTCAACAAGGCCAGCAGTACGATAACGGCTTTCTGCTCGTACCAGGCAATGTTATACACAATCGGGAGTTCGTTGATATCATTCAGCTCGAACACTTCTTTCAGTTTCATTGCAATGACTGCCAGTGAATAGCTGTCGTTGCACTGTCCTGCATCCAGTACGCGTGGAATGCCGTTGATATCTCCCAGAGGCAACTTATTGTAACGATACTTGGCACAACCTGCTGTCAGGATGACTGTATCTTTAGGCAATGCCTTGGCAAATTCGGTATAATAATCACGTCCCTTCATACGTCCGTCGCAACCTGCCATAACCACAAAGCGACGAATAGCACCGCTCTTCACGGCATCCACCACTTTATCTGCCAGTTGCAACACCTGATTATGGGCAAAGCCACCGATGATTTCTCCACGTTCTATTTCCGTAGGCGGCTGGCATTGCTTGGCTATCTCGATAATTTTGGAGAAGTCTTTTCTGCCTTCGGCATCTGCCTGAATGTACTTGCAACCGGGATATCCGGTGGAATTTGTTGTAAACATACGTTCTTTATATTCAGCATTTGCCAACGGAGGGACGATACAGTTTGTTGTAAACAGGATAGGGCCATTGAAAGTAGTGAACTCTTCACGCTGCTTCCACCAGGCATTTCCATAGTTGCCTACGAAGTGGGAATACTTCTTGAAAGCAGGATAATAGTGAGCAGGAAGCATTTCGCTATGTGTGTACACGTCAACTCCTGTACCTTCGGTTTGCTTCAATAGTTCTTCCATATCTTTCAGGTCGTGGCCGCTTATCAGGATACCCGGACGCTTCCCTACTCCGATATTTACTTTTGTCATTTCCGGATTGCCATAGCGTTCGGTATTTGCTTTATCCAGTAAAGCCATAGTCTTCACACCGTATTCTCCGGTCTGGAGCACCATCTTCACCCATTCGCCTGCCGGAAGTGATTTTGTGGCAGTGGCGGCCAAAGCATGTTGCATAAAAGTATGGATAGAAGCATCGTCATATCCCAGACGCATGGCATGTTCCAGATATGCCGCCATACCTTTCAGACCATAGGTCATCAATTCTTTCAGGGAACGCAGGTCTATGTCGGGCTCACGCAGCACACCTACGCTTTCCGCCTTGGAAGCATACTCATCACGTCCGCCCTGCCATTGCAATTCGTTGATTTCAGGCAGGGAAATACCTTTTTCTTTAGCTTCTTCTATTAAACGGTTACGCAATGCCATACCTTTATCCACCCTGTTCAGAATGCTTTCATCATCGAAGTTGGCATTTGTAATGGTACAGAATAAGGCATCCACAACAAAACGGTTCACTTCGGCAGCTACGGGATGTCCGGCGTTACGGAACTCATCGGTAACGACTGATATTCCACGTACCACGAACATCAGCAAATCCATTGCCTTTGCTGTATGACTTTCTTTTCCACACACACCTTTCAAGATACAACCGGTGCCTTTCATTGTCTCCTGGCACTGATAACAAAACATTTTAGCTTCCATCATCTTATTCTTTTTATTTAGTTAAATACTCATGCAAAATTAGGTTGTTCTATAAATGATAATTTATAGAAGCGAATTTTAAGCCTGAAAGGCTTGCATTATATAGCGTAGGGCATCGCCCTACGTAATGTGCATCCCTGTTTCTGAGCCCTGAAAGGGCGATATAAAGGTTGCTGCTTAATTGCGCCCTTTCAGGGCTTAAATAGAGATATACATAATCACGTAGGGCGTTGCCCTACGCTATGTAATATCAGGCTTTCAGCCTGTCTTGGTCTCAGCTATTCCCACCGCTAAATTATCATTTACCATACTATAAATTAATTGTAATCGGGCATCTATAAAATACATTTGCATTATCTTTGTGCAAAGATGGAGAGTTTATGGCAGGTAAATTGTCACGTATGTTACACCCAATCACAAAAAACTTAAAAAAGAATGGAACCACATATATTATTACAGATGCCATTATTTCGAGGCATAACAGAAGAAACGCTGTTAAAGTTCGTTCTGTTGCACCAACATACCCTTAAATCTTATAAATCGGGAGAGTTTATCGCCATGCAGGGAGATATTTACCGTTCTCTCTATATTCTGTGCAATGGAACAGTGCGTACGCAAATGGTCAGTGCAGAAGGAAAACAACTCACCATAGAGACTCTCCGTGCTCCGAAACTCCTTGCACCGGCTTTCATCTTCGCCTCCGAAAACCGTTTCCCGGTGAATATCGAAACCCTGGAAACTTCGGAAGTATTGATTCTGAATAAGGATGCTTTTCTAGAGTTCATGCACCAGTACCCGATCATTATGCAGAATTTCCTGAAGTTGATTTCCGACCGGAGCTTGTTTCTATCCAAGAAACTGAATGAGTTTGCCTTACAAAGCCTGAAATCCAGATTACTCAATTATGTAAAGATGCATGGAGGCATCGGTTCCCAACAGGAAGTTGCACATATACTTGGAGTGGCCCGTCCGTCACTGGCACGTGCCATATCTGAATTGAGCAATGAGGGCTGCATACAAATAGAAGGAAAAGAAATGTTTATTGACGAGGAGAATTCGAAGAAATACTTTTAATTCTACTTTTTCATCGTATCTTTGTACAACCAACTACCTAATATAATGAGGAAAATAACATTAACCGACAAACATCAGGAATTACTTTTCCAGATTCCGCTGTTTCGTGACCTTCCCCTTAACATCAAGCATTCGTTGCTCGACAGGTTAGATATCTCCCTGTACTCGGTCGACAAAAAAGATATCATTGCCACCCAGGGAACACTCTGCAAGAAATTATATGTATTATTGGAAGGAAAACTACGGGTAGATATTATTGACGGATTGGGAAATGAAGTCATGATAGAATATATCGTTGCGGCACGTGCATTCGCCACTCCTCATTTATTCAGTTCAGACGGAGTGCTGCCGGCAACCTTTACCGCCATGGAAGACAGTACCCTACTCACCGCCAGTAAAGAGTCCATGTTTAAGCTTATCAGCGAGGAACCTAAAATATTACACAACTTTCTTTGCATCACGGGCAATTGTAATGTCTGCACAGTATCCCGCCTGAAAACCCTATCACGAAAAACAGTGCGCGAACGTTTCGTTGTCTACTTGCTGGAACACAAGAAAAAGAATTCTTCAACGGTCAACATCATTCACAATCAGGCAACCCTTGCCGAATATCTGAATGTAACCCGCCCTGCACTATCGAAGGAAATTAATAAAATGATAAAGGAAGGAATTATAGAGATGGACGGAAAGACAGTCCGTGTTCTGGACGAACCATCATTAGAAAAATACGTATGAGGAAGTTCCCCCATACGTATTCTCTTTTATCTATCTTTACCACTTCACAAACAATACTCTCGGATTGATATTTACTGAAACCCATCCCCAGTCTTGCCAGCTTTTGTGATTACCGCCTTTCACGACATCCATGGTTTCCGTTCCGCGCATGAAGGAATATCCGGCAGAGAGTTTCACATCTTTCATCACCGACCAGTTAATCTGGTAATCGACTTCCGAACCTAATGCTTTCTTCAGATTCGGCAATTTCGCCGCTGTTGAGAAATGGTGGTAGTTCAAGTCCATATCCACCTTATCGGAAGCACGGAAACGTACACCCAGACGTTTATCAAACAACCCGGGAGCATATCCGTTTTTAAAGTCAGATGCGTAGAAATAATCCATAGCTCCGTAGAACTTGTGATGTGTGCCATACAGAACATTGAATGCCTTGTACTTGTCACTGTCACCGCTGTCTCCGCTTAGATAATCGGCACTTGCCACTACGGTCCAGGTCTTGTCAATGGCATAAGCGGCCTGCAGGCTTGCCATAAAGGCAGATACCTTTTCTGCATTCAGGTTCTTCCCCATCTGATAGTAGAAAGCACCATCCACATTCCAGCCATTATCCTTATAAGTAATATAAGTACCCATCGTTTGCAGATAGCGGGTATGGGATTCTTTTGTTGCTGCATCTCCGGTCTCCAATCCCAGATTCATGAACAGTAAGGATGCATCAAAGGGAGTATAATCGGATTTATAGTGATACCAGAGTGTCTGCATATTCTTGTAAGGCTGTGCTCCGGCCTGCACGTAATAGGTACCGCCTATCTTAGTCTCGTCGTTCTGGTTAAAAGCGAGAATAAGATGCAGTTGATTATTCTTGTCGGCATAGCCCAGTTTCAATGCATCATGATAGCGTCCGGCTATGTTCCAATCCAGTCCGCCCAAAATGCGTTCGTCATCGTACGAAAGGGTCTGACGACCTAATTGTGCAAAGAAGTGTTTACCGAAATTCAGTTTAGCCCATGCCTCATTCATGATGAAACGTCCATTCTTGTCAATCTGCGGATCTTGTCCCCATACCCCCACATGCTGAGCCGAGATTTTCATTTGCAAATCAGAACGCTTGTACTCCATAGAAAGTCGTGCACGGTTATTGATGAATCCTGCAGGTTCCTCTCCTTCGTTACGGGGCATCAGAGCACCATTACGATATTCTGCACGAGGTCTGATCTGGATGGACATTGTAAATTCATTCTCTTTTTCTGTTGTTTGCGTATACGCCATGCTTGGCAAAAGCATGAGAAGCATTGCCCAATAAGTAGTTTTCATAATGATTATCAGTTTAAATTATACGTATGAATGCTGACTCCCTGTGCAGAGGGCAGATAGTTTATGCCGTACCAGCACATTTGCAGCAAAACAAATGATATCAGAAGTAAAATTAAGGCTTTACGGTGTAACAAAGGTTTTCCAAGGCGGAAATGTATATAAATCAGATAGGAGAACCACGTAGCGGCCGCCCATGTCTCTTTCGGGTCCCACGACCAATAATGTCCCCACGCCTCTTTTGCCCATACAGCCCCCGACAGCATGCCTAATGTCATGAATGCCAATCCTACATAAGTCAGATTATCGCATAGGTCCATCTCCCGGCTGTCAATCGGCTTCTTCTTGAACCAAAGCAGATAAATAGCCATCACGGTAGCCGCACCCAGCATAGCATAGGCAAACATATATACGATGACATGCGGCGTAAACCACGGGCTTTGCAAAGCCGGCATCAAAGTCTTGTTATGTATTTCCGGTTTGAAGATATTGATGCAGATAAATACCAGTGACAGAATAAAACTAAAACTGAGTATCCACTTATACCTCCAACGGCTGTATGTGATGAGTCCTGCCAGTGGAAGAAAGAAAGAGTACCACAGGCGCGTCTCTCCCATGGTCCGCATAGGCGGACGCTCCAGAGAAATCCACATTCCCACAATAAAGCAAAAGAAGATAGCAAGTCCTATCAAGGTAAGCCCACCAACAACATACGGTTTTCTTCCGCGCCAGGCGGCAAAGGCACCGAATCCCCAGAAGTGCAGGGCGGCAATTGAAAACGGTACAAAATAATCCCACGTCATTCAGCGTCCTCCTCTTTTCTTTTTTGTGCGTTAACAAACAGACAGATAGCTCCCAGCACCATCATGATAATACCCGTATAGACAGCAGGCAACCACGGATCACGTACCAGTTCAAACACACTGATATCGCTCCAACGCCCTTTCGTATCATCATAACTCAATTGATAAATATTCCATCCGGCCACATTCAGAGGATGGTTCACTGCAATCGTATCTTCCACCTGTTTGCCGTCTTCCGTGTAAACTTTCACTGTAGAAGCAAAACGCTGCGGCTCGCGTTCCGGCATGATAAGGCTTGTCAACGAATCCAGACGCAATGCTTTATATGGGAAAATAAAACTACCGCAACTTACCCAGCCCTCCTTTGCAGTTTTCGTCTTTTGATTGATAGCCTGCAAATAAACGGCATATGTGGCTCCCATCGAATGGAATTCGGTAAACTTCACCGTATCTTCCGTAGCCACAGAAGCCGCCCAGGGAATCGTTTGCCGGATAGTCACCAGCCAATCAGACAGTTGCCCATCCGTTACACCTTCTTCCAGCAACAAATGTTCCGGTGCTTTCTCAGGCAATGTACGTCCTGTTTCATTATCAATCAGCATCAGTTTCGGAGGATACTCGTCAATCGTGAAGTCTTTCAGTTCAATGGCCAGCGGAAGTTCTATCAATTTACCGTGCTCATCCATTGCACGCCATTCGGCATTATCTATCCGGGTAGTCATTTTCAGCCGCTGCATATCGGCATTTCCCAAGGTTGCCGTAATCAAGGCAATGAACAGCCCGGCATGATTCAAAAGGAAAGCAAGCTTCTTCCATCTGAATGGAAATCCGGCACGAAACGTGGTCAACCCCAGTACAGTCACCATCCAGATATAAAGTAATACAAAAGGCCATGCTGAAAGCATTCGCGAAAGCCAAGCATATCTGCCGGATGATCGGAAGGGATCTGACGGATAAGTCCCATCACCACCGTAATGCCCGCCACCCATAAAAGAGAAGAGACAGCTGATGTATAATGACTCATCCAACCGAAGAAATAGACACGTTTGCGCAGGCAATGCATGGCAACTATTCCGGCTATATATAAAACCAGAACAACGATGTTCACCGGATAGGCAAACAGACTCCAATCTATTTCACCGATTGTAATCTGTAGCAGCCATCCTGTCACCAACAATCCTGCGCCTATCAGGCATCCTTCTTTAAATCCCCACGGTCTGATCCACATATCTCTGTTTTATTTCTGGGCCAGGCGACCGTTAGCTTTCGCTTTTTCCAGCCACGCAGGTACAGTTGTTTTCAAGAATTTCTCTTTAGCAGCTCTTTCCGCATCCATGTCGAGACCAATGTATTGTTGTGCTTTCTCTTTGGTTGAAATATCCGGCATCGGCACATCATCCGTAAAACCATGCTTAGCCAATACTCTTGATACAGCCAGACGAGCCTGCATAGCCTTATCCAGTCCATGTGAAAGGATACGTTGGATTTCCTGCGGAGCATGGAAAGAACCACCGTGAGAAGCCACACCGAAATCCCAACGCCACTGCGCCTGACGGATAAGGGCAAGTACATCTTTCATCTGATCTTCCGTAGCCCCCTTGTCCCATGCAAACTTTGCCTCGATATGAGCCTTAGCGAGTTCCTGTTCTAAACGGTTACGTATTTCGTTAGCCTTACGTTGACGTTCGTACACATTGTTACGCAGTGTTTCTTCACTTTCGCGGTGGCAAGTCTGACAAGTGCGGTCTATCATCGCCAGCGGGCTTTGAATATGGTGATCGCTGAATTTCACACCACCTTCGCTCTTATAAGGCATGTGGCAATCTGCACATGACACACCTCTCTGACCGTGAATACCCATCTGACAGATTTCATAATCAGGATGCTGCGCTTTCAATATCGGAGCACGGCTCAGTTTATGAATATAGTCATAGAAACCTTCATTATCATAATAAGCCTCCATATCTTCCACAGTAAAGCCTTTATCCCAAGGGAAAGTCAGGTACTTACCATCACCTTTGAAGTAATATTCCACGTGGCACTGCGCACAAACCAGCGAGCGCATTTCCTGCGGAGTAGCTTTCGTAATATCCTTACCCTGGCGTGCAAAAGCCTCGATCAATGCCGGACGGCTAATGTGCAGGTTCATATTTTCCGGTTCGTGGCAATCGGCACATCCGATAGGATTTACAATCTCATCACCCATTGCTCCCCACTTATTATTATAGAATGCATCCACACCGATAGCCTCCATCATACGGGGAACATCCGGACTCTTACATGTCCAGCAGGTAGACGGTTGCGGGCCATCTTCGGGAGTAGCAGGTGCACCCGTACGAAGACTTGCCGTAATATCCTCTATCGCATGCATATGGCCACGCGGAGTCGAATAGTCCTTTGAGAAAGCATATCCTGCCCACAGAACTACCATTTCAGGACGTTGCTCCAATACATCGACTGCAATGTTTCCGTTGAATTCACTCTGGAAATCCGTCTTCGCTGTTTCCGTCCAAGTCTGATATTCACGGGGGAAATCACTTTTGAACACTTCATTACGGGCTTCAATGCCTGTAATAACAGTCCTGCGGTTATTGAACACGCTTTCTAATTCCGCCCGCCTCTCCATCAGTGCGGAAACACATAATCCTAATACAAACACGACTACCATCGAACCACCGAACAGCAGCCAGCCTTGCCATGACTTCAATTTCTTTTCCATAAGTATATTGATTTTATTTCATTATTTCTTAAGCATCTTTTGCAGCCAGTCCGGAACGGGCGATTCGGGATAAGGTACCAGTGCATTGGGAGTAGATGACAACGAATTGCTTCCACCATGCGGCACATCCCGGTGACAATCCCAGCAAGCCTTACCCTCGCCTACCTGAGACATCATATAATCTATTTTTCCGGTTTTCACAAACTCCGTATTCAACTGCGTATGGCAACGAATACAGTTATTCATAATCACCTCTGAACTGGCTTCATGCGCCCTGATAACCTGCGGCTCGCTCTTTGTCAAAAAAGCAGCTACATGCTTCATACCGTCCATCCCTTTGAATGTCCATTTCTTAACAGCATTCTCATGAGGAACATGACAATCATTACAAGTGGCATCCCGACTATGTGAACTGTGGAACCATGTAGCATAGTAAGGTGCCATAATATGACAGTTCACGCACGCCGATGGCTCATCCCCCAAGTAGGTATGCGCCCGCAGCAAATACATGAACAAGCCTCCCCCACCTACCACAACACCGCAGATTATTATCGCAGCCACTTTCCATTTGTACGAAGGTAAAAACCTGTTTATAAATGACAATTTCTTCATAGGAAATAGTATTTTTCACAAAAGTAGGGGCTTTATTTTTAAAAAAGTGTAATAATGATTACATCTTTTATACAGTCTTGCGCTATCTTTGAAGAATTTCGTTGAGTAATTATCCACCCTCATCCGTATATTCTTTAAACACCTAATGTTATTGATAGAATATGAAAGTACTTAGTTTATTGATATGTCTTCTCTTTTCAGGGATATTACAAGCTCAGGAGGTGAAAATCGCCTTCCAACAGCAATTGCCGAATAGCCATCCACGTTACCTGACAGACAGTAACAGTAAGAGTGAAACCCTGAATCTGATAAAAAAAGAAGATTGGGCAAAAGACGTATTTGAGAAATTGAAAAAGCGAACCGATCTTTATGCTAACCTGACAGACGCCCAACCGGACTGGTTACTTTCGCGCCTTGCCATGTATTGGAAGTCTCATGCTACGGATGTATATATAAAAGGTGAAACCTTCGACCATGCCGGAGGCGAAAAAGCACCGGCACCCACCGTTCGCTATACCGGTACGCGTGGCACATTCGCCACCCACGGACGTCCCCGTCTGGAAGATGTAGTGCCATACGATGACGATGCTGAAGGAAATGTGACATTTTGTAACAATGCCCTGCCCGGTCGCCCTATGGAGAGTGTACATCCATCTAAAACCGGCCGCAACATCGAAAGCCTGAACCGTGAAATCATGGGTATCGCCCGTGATGCCGCCTTCCTTTACTGGCTTACCGGAGAAGAAAGATATGCAAAACTTGCCGCCGGAGTATTCGATACCTATATGACCGGTATCTATTACCGGAATGTTCCTATCGACCTCAACCACGGCCATCAGCAAACGCTGGTAGGAATGAGTTCTTTCGAGGTTATCCACGAAGATATTCTTTATGATATCGTTCCCCTTTACGATTTCCTGTATGACTACCTGAATACCCGACATACCGACAAGATGGATATATACGCAGGAGCTTTCAAGAAATGGGCGGACAATATCATTGCAAACGGTGTTCCTCACAATAACTGGAACCTGATGCAGGCTCGCTATGTTATGAATATCGGTATGATACTGGAAAACAACAAGCAATATGCCGATGGTAAAGGGCGCGAATATTACATTGATTATGTACTCAACCGTTCCAGTATTCGCCAATGGAGTCTGACTAAATTAGCCGATTATGGCTTCGATCCGAAAACAGGTATCTGGGCCGAATGTCCCGGGTACAGCAATGTAGTACTGAATGACTACACCAGTTTTGCTACTCTCTTCGACCGGAATCTGAATTATGATCTGGTGAAAGCAATGCCGGTTCTCTCTAAAGCGGTAGTCGCTACTCCGCAATATTTGTTCCCCAACCGGATGATCTGTGGTTTCGGTGATACCCACCCGGGATATCTGAACACCAATCCTATATCCCGCATGATACGAAACGCACAGCACAACGGCAAGAAAGAGCAAGAAGAATATTTCACTGCCATGCTGAAATGCTTCCATCCTGATGCGGGAAAAAAACCAAAGACAACAAAAAAAGTGTCCCCGTTTCTATCAGTTCTTTCTTTGATGAAAAGCCATTGGAACTGAATCCCAATATCGAAGCCGGAAAAATAGAACAATATGTCTCTCCCTTCTTCTATGCACCGAACGTTTCCTGGCTGGTACAACGAAACGGAATGAATCCCCGTAACAGCCTTATGATATCTCTGAATGCCAGTGAAGGAAACCACATGCATGCCAATGGCATATCCATGGAGCTTTATGGCAAGGGATATGTTCTGGCTCCCGATGCCGGAATCGGCCTTTACTTATACAGTGGACTGGACTATCTGGAATATTATTCTCAATTTCCCAGTCATAACACGGTTTGCGTGGATGGCATTTCCAGTTACCCGGTTATGAAAAGTAATCACTCCTTTGATCTTAAATCCAGTTTCCCTGTTTCTTCCGAACCGGGAAAAGCTTTCACTTCCGTAACCTATAGCGATGTTTCTTTCCGTGAACCGGAAAGCCGTGCCGACCAGACCCGCATGATGAGTATCGTCACTACCGGTCCGGAAACCGGTTACTATGTAGATATCTTCCGCAGCCGGAAAGAACGTGGTGGTGATAAAATGCATGATTATTTCTATCATAATCTGGGGCAAACCCTAACACTGACAGGCACAAACGGTACAGACTTGAATTTGCAACCCACCGAAGAACTGGCCTTTGCCGGTGCTCACCTTTATGCTTATTCTTATATCTATGATAAAAAGTCAGCTACTACCGACAAAGATATAAAAGCTACATTTACCATTACCATGCCCGACAAGGATGACATTTCAATGAACTTGTGGATGAAAGGAGAAACGGACCGGGAAGTTTTCACCGCCTTGTCTCCCATGACGGAAGGTTTGAGCCGTACCCCGGGGATGCCATATAATATAAAAGAACAGCCTACCCTGACATTTGTAGCCCGCCAGAAAGGAGAAGCCTGGAACCGACCATTCGTCGCTATCTATGAGCCCTCATCCGTAAAAGAACCCGGCTGCATTGCCGAAGTAAGCTTCCCCGAAGTAAAAAGTAAAACGGAAAACAGTGCCACCAGCATATGTGTTGTACAAAAAGATGGACGTATAGATTATATCCTGTCATCAGATACCCCCACGGATATCTGCACCAGTGGAAAAATGAGTGCACAAGCCACCTATGCTTTATGGGGAAATAAAAAGGGCGATGACTGTACCTTCTTTTTAGGACATGGCACTTTGCTAAGTACCCCGAATGTAGTTATCAAGGCGGAAACTCCCGCAGAGATATTACTGGAATTCAAGAAAGGGGCATGGTACTACACTGCATCCGCCGATTGCGCCATCAGTATCAAAAAGAAGACGTATAAACTAAAAGCCAATACAGCGGAAATGGAATTGAAGTGAAAACAATAGCATCAAATCCATATCATCTCCGTATCTGATCCATACCCTGTCCGCAAGCCAATAAGTCAGCAAAGACTCTTCGACTGCCGAATAATCATCCTAAACCCGAATATTTTCGTTCTTTTTCCTTATATTTGCTGTACAGAAACATTAATGTATAGAAACGAAAGATACCATATCGTGAAAAACATATCGAAATATATCATCCTGCTATTCCTGCTGTTTGGCTTCCTTCCGGGCTATTCGCTCCCCTCTGTCTTCCGGGGACTGTCCGTCACCGAAGGACTTTCCGACTTAGTAGTAAATGCACTTTATAAAGACTCCATTGGCTATGTTTGGATAGGTACCGGTAATTCTTTGGAACGTTTTGACGGCACACGTCTGAAACATTTCCTGATTTCCGGAGCGAATGAAAAAATCAAGCGAGTCAATGCTATCGCCGAAATGGAAGGCAACCAGATATGGATGGGAAACGGCATGGGACTTTGGCGGGTAAATACCGAAAAAGATATTCTCGAACCGATTGCTGCTGAAACTTTACACTATGGCGTCCGGACGCTCCTACCTGATGGGAAAGGTACTTTATATATAGGAAGTGAGGCCGGTCTGTTTATCTATAAAAACGGGAACCTGGAACAAAAGCTCATAGATCCCAATGTCCTTTCAGCCTCTAATATCATCACCGGACTAAGTCTTAGTGAGGATGGCATTCTCTGGATAGCCACCAACGACGGACTTTATTCCCTGACACTTGCCGACAAGAAAATCGTCCCTTATCATAATATAGTAGAAGACAAACATTTTTGCTCTTACAACAATATCACCCGCATCGGCAACGTACTTTATCTGGGTACGATGGGTCAAGGTATTATCAGCTTCGATACACAAACACATAAGTTCAGACCCTTCATCGATGTAGGATGCAATGTGATATCTTCGCTGTCCGGTGATGGTAAAGATATGTTGTATGTGGGTACGGATGGAAATGGAGTACATTTCATTTCTACCAAACAAATGAAAGTTCTACGCTCTTTGCGCCACGAACCGGGAAAAGACGAAAGTATCCGTTCCAACTCCGTGTACTCCCTTTTAGTGGATCGTGACGGGCTTATCTGGATAGGTTTCTATCAACTGGGATTGGATTACAGTCTGTACCAGAGCGGACTTTTCTCTACTTACAGTTATCTCCCGTATTTTGACTCCAAAGATATGCCTGTACGCAGTATTGCAATTACCGAGCATGAGAAATTAGTCGGCTCCCGCGACGGTCTATTCTACATAAACGAAGAGCAACGACGCTTCAAAAACTTTAAATCTCCCGAATTGCGTTCCAGTATGATCTTCTGTATCTACAAATTTCAGGATAAATATTATATCGGAACCTATGGCGGGGGTATGTACATATTCAATCCTGCTGATCTTACTATTCACGACTTCGAACCTAATGAACCGCAACCTTTCATGCGGGGACAGATTTTCAGTATAAAAGCGGATAACAAAGACCAATTGTGGATAGGTACCTCAATGGGCCTCTATTGTTATAAGGATGGGAAAAGAATCAAGCAATATACCAGTGCCAACTCCAAATTACCCGAAGGGAATGTTTACGAAATCTATTTCGACTCCACACATAAAGGATGGATTTGTACAGAGAATGGCATGTGCATCTGGGACCCTTCTTCTGAAAGTCTGAAAACCGACATCTTCCCGGAAAACTTTATTCATAAAGAAAAGATCAGAGTTGTATATGAAGACTCCGACCATAATCTTTATTTCCTGCCGGACAAAGGAAGTATGTGTATATCCGATCTCTCCATGAGCCGTTTCAGAAGGCTACAACCTGATACACAACTGGAAGGAAAAGATGGTATGTTTATTCTGGAAGATGACGAAAAATGGCTCTGGATAGGAACCAATAACGGACTCTACCGCTACGACAAGAAAGAAACTTTTATTCCTTATAATTTCATTGATGGTATTCCCAGTTCTATTTTCACACTGTGCCCTCCCGTACAGGATCAACAGGGAAATATATGGATGGGAAATTCCAAAGGGCTGATTTATATGAACTTCAAGCAAAATAATCAGATGAAAAGATACACTTATCCGCTGACGATTACAGATATTTACGTCAACGGAAAGAAATCGCTTCATCCTGTTGTTGAGAGTGGGAAAGTCCCTGAAATACAACTTGAATCCTCCCAAAACAACCTGACATTTCACTTCTCCGGTTTTACCTATACCGAACCGGCTTATATGGCTTATGAATACAAATTGGAAGGTGAAGACGAGGACTGGCAGATATTGACCGGAAAGTCGGAAATTACTTATTATGATTTGTCATCCGGAAACTATCTTTTCAAGCTACGCTATATCGGAAATCCAGATTCTGAAGTACGTACCGCCGTCCACATTGCCTATCCTGTAGAAACGTGGAGCATCATCGCCGTTTCCATTGCTTTAGCTTTTATCGGCTATATTTACTATCAGCGGAAAAGAAAGCAAAGCAAACGAAAAATATTCAAATCCAGCTTCCGGAAGATGTGCAAGAACCCGAAAAGCAAGAAAAGACAGTAGAATTGAAATATAAGACCAATAAGATAAGCACGGAAGAATGTCAGCGCCTGACAGAAAAGCTGGAGGCTCTGATGCATCGTGATAAGCCATATACGAACCCGGATCTGAAAATTGCCGATCTGGCAACCATGCTCGGCAGGTCAGCACATACTTTATCTTATCTGTTCAATCAACATCTGAACCGTAATTATTACGATTACATCAATGATTACCGTATTGAGGAGTTCAAGCGTCTTATCAACGAAGACGAATATTCCAAATATACACTGGGAGCACTTGCCGAACTCTGTGGTTTTAGCTCACGCGCCTCCTTCTTCCGCTATTTCAAGAAGGCTACCGGCATCACTCCCAATGAATATATCCGGAGCATCGGAAAGAATAACGACGAATAATCTATAGCATTTAAGATATACTCCATCATTTTCTGCACTTATCTTTCAGAATATCGAAAGATAAGTGCATTTTTATTGCAATAAACAGCAAGAATATTCTATCCAACTTACCTCCGGAGTCTCAAATTATTAGTTGATACTACGAGTCTCAAATTCTTAATCCGCTATATTACAGCAAATTAATTAGTTTTCAGTCTAAGTTAATGAGATGAGATTTGTTAAGCACTATAAAAAATTATTTTCCGTTTTTTACCTTTTATATTTGCAATCGTAAAGCTAACGTAAAACGTAACCAAAGTCTGAAGCATGGAAAACAAAAAGATGACATCCGTTCAATTGATAGCTGACTCTTATACGAGTTACCACCGCTCCGTCTATCTCTATATATGTTATAGGATAAACAATAAAGAGGAAGCTGAAGACATAGCCCAAGATGTATTTCTGCGTTTAATGGACTATAAGCAAATGCTCCGTCCGGATACCGTAAAGTTTTTCATTTACACCATATCCCGCAATCTGGTGAACGATTACCTGCGCCGTCACTATAAGAAGCAAGAAATAACATCTTATATATATGATCATGCAACGACCTGTACCAATGAAACGGAAAACCAGATTGTTGCCAATGATTTACTGGCTTGTGAGAAGCGCAAATTGCGCACTCTTCCGGAACAACGCAGAAAGATTTATATCATGAGCCGTTTTGAAGATAAATCCTCATCGGAAATTTCCGCCAAATTGAACCTTTCACGCCGTACGGTCGAAAACCATTTGTTTATCAGCCGGAAAGAAATACGTGAATATATGAAACAATGTATCTAATTAGAGTACAATAGAAATAATAGTGTTAATTTTAAATTTATAAATTATGAAGAATGAATTTCTGAAATTCTCATCGAAAAGAATTTTATTCTCAGCAGCAATGGCATCTGCGCTCTGTGTAGGTAGCCCGCAGCAGGCTTTTGCCAATGTAAATGAGGTACAAGCCATTATGCAGGCCGGTACAGTAAAAGGTACCGTAGTGGATGCTACCGGTGAACCCATCATTGGTGCCAACATTATGGTGAAAGGCACCACGAACGGTTGCATTACCGACATTGACGGTAATTTCAGTCTGAGTAATGCAAAAGGGACTTTAGTGATTTCATTTATAGGCTATAAGTCACAGGAGATTGTGGTAAAAGGAAATGAAACCAATCTGAAAGTGGTTCTGGCAGAAGATTCGGAAATGCTGGACGAAGTGGTAGTTGTGGGTTACGGCACACAAAAAAAAGCTACAATGACCGGTTCGGTAACAGTGGTGAATCAGAAGATGTTAGAGAATAAAGGAACAATGTCCAGTCCTGTACAGGCATTGCAAGGACAGGTTCCCGGTGTCATTATCACGCGTAATTCTACAGCCCCGGGCGATGAAAGCTGGAATATGAGTCTGCGCGGTGCAGTTTCAAAAAACACTACCAGTCCATTAGTCATTATCGATGGCGTGGAATATGAAAGCGTAAACGAATTGCGTTTGTTGAATCCCTCTGATATTGAGTCTATCAACTTCTTGAAAGATGCTTCAGCTTCCATCTACGGTAGCAAAGCTGCTGGTGGTGTAGTATTGGTAACTACCAAGAAAGCCCAGGCAGGCAAAGTGCAGGTAGACTATAGCGGTTCGGTAACAAGTAAGTTTATCGGTCTGTCTCCCCATCTGATGAGCCTGGAACAATGGGCTTCCTCCGTGATAGATGCACGTACCAATGACGGTTACGGTGACGATGATACCTGGATGCGTTATGCAAAACTAGCATTGGCGTATAAAAATCAGTATATCAATCTTGACCATACAACAAATCCCTTTGGTAATGCCTTCACAGACGTAGCAGACTTTGTATTTTTCGATACCAACTGGCAGGATATCATGTGGGGAACAGCTGCTTCCACGCAACACGAACTTGCTATAGCTGGTGGTTCGGATGCCTCAAAATACCGTTTGTCTTTAGGCTATATGTATGATGACAGTAACTTGAAGTGGGGTAACAACAATAATAATCGTTATAACCTGCGCTTGACAAATACCTTTAAACTGTCCAACCGCGCTTCTATTGAGTCAGTGATAGCCTACAACCGTCAGGATCAAGTGGCACCTACACAGATTGGTTCGGCACTGACCACCAACTCACAGCAACCGGGTTTCCCATCTGCTACCGCTAATGGCAAACCTTATGCATGGGGAACATGGGGCGCACCCAACTGGTATTGTGAATTGGGTGGTGACAACAAACTGAAAGTATCTGCTATCAACATCAGCGAGACATTCAGATACTCCATCCTGAAAGATCTGACTGCTTCAGTAACGACCGGTTATAATACATCGACAGCCATCCGTGATAAACAAAGTAAAGCTATTGATTGGTATAACTATGCAGGTGACCGCGTGGTTCGTAGCAATCCGACCGAAGACAAGAGCTCGTATTCCAAATCCAATTCACGTACCGACTTTTACTCATTGTCTGGACACATCGACTGGTCGCATATCTTTGCCGATGTTCACGATGTAAAAGTGATGGTGGGGTCGCAATATAACCTAAAAGAATATGAAGGCACTTTCCTCTATACAGAAGGTATACTACCCTCATTGGAAATTCCTAATAGCACAAAAGATGTTGTTTACCTGAAGAACGGTGACGACAAATCAACCAAATGGCAAGAGGCAGTAATGTCTTACTTTGGTCGTATCAACTACAATTATCGTTCGAAATACATGTTGGAAGCACAGGGACGTTACGACGGTTCTTCCAAATTCCAGCCCGAAAACCGTTGGGTATTCTATTGGGGTACTTCTGCCGGATGGAGAATTTCAGAAGAAGCATTCATGAAGAATCTGACATTTGTAGACGAACTAAAGCTGAGAGCTTCTTACGGTAGCGTAGGTAATCAGAGTGGCGTTGACCGCTATGACGGTGCACAGTTATACAACTTCACCCCCAGTGGCGGTGCATTGATAGGTAATGGAAAAATCTCTTATGTAGATACTAACGGTAAGTTGCCGAGTACCGACCGTACATGGGAACGCATCCATAACTACAATATTGGTCTTGATTTCGGATTCTTGCGCAACCGCCTGACGGGTACGGCAGAAATCTTCTGGAAGAAGAGTGACAATATGTTGATCGACGTAATCTACCCGGGTATTCTGGGTGACAAAGCTCCCACGGCAAACTACGGTGCATTCAAGGCACACGGTTGGGAAGGTATGATCAACTGGTCGGATAAGATTGGAAAAGTAAACTATCATATCGGCGGTACTTTTACCTACACCACCAACGAATTAGTGGATAACGGTGGCAGTGGAGCCATCAAAGCAGGTGTACGCTCCGACCGTGAAGGATATCCTCTGAATTCTGTATTCGGTCTCCGTTACTGTGGCAAGATCCAGACAGAAGAACAACTGAAAAAGTATGTGGATAAGTACAAAAACACCAGTACCATCGGTACACTCAACAATCTGCGCCTTGGCGATAACATGTTCGAAGATGTGAATAAGGATGGCAAACTGACAGAAGAAGATTTGGTATATCTGGGTACAGACGATCCTAAAGTACAATTCTCTATCAATGCAGGTCTGGAGTGGAATGGTTTTGACCTTGCCATCGTTTTCCAGGGAGCAGGCAAACGTACTATCTGGCGTGAGGAAAGTACATGGAGGATTCCGATGCGTGCCGTTTATCTGAACACGAGCGATCAGCACATAGGCAACACATGGTCTCCGGATAATCCGGGTGCATTCTTCCCTGCGCTGACCAACCAGTCCGAACTTAACAACTACAACTACCAATGCTCTTCATGGTCGGTAGAAGACGGAGCATATTTGCGCTTGAAAAATGTAACTCTGGGTTATTCACTTCCGGCTTCTCTGCTTGCCAAAACAAAAATATTAAGTAAGGCGCGCGTATATGTAACAGGTAGCGATTTGTGGGAACACAGCAAAATCAATGATGGATGGGATCCGGAAGCAAATCGTAAAGTGGACAACTCCCAAGCGTTATCCTTTCCTGCGCACTGTAACTTTTGGATTGAATTTAACCTTTTAATTGAAGACAAAAATGAAAAAATATACAATTAAATCTATTTTGATACTGGCAATAGGATGTATGTTACATTCCTGTCTCGACCTGGATCCGAAAGACCAGATTGCCGATGGTAACTATTGGCAGACTGCTACAGACTTCAAGTTATTCTCCAATCAATTCTATGGCTGGACACGCGATTTTAAAAACAGCGTCTACGATGCCCCCCCACTCCGATAAGCGTTCTGACCTTATCATGGATAAAGGCAGTAAAAATGTATTTGCTAACGGAACCAACAGCATACCGGCTTCCGACGGCAACTACACCGATGCTTACAATCGCATTCGCCGTACAAATATCCTCTTACAGAAAGCAGAGAGTTTTGCAAATCAGAGTGACATCGCACAATATATCGGTGAAGCCAAGTTTTTCCGCGCTTACTGCTACTTTGACCTGTTACAGCTTTTTGGAAATGTCATAGTAGTCACTACACCGATTGATGTTACTGCTCCCGAAATGCAAGCAGCACGCAACGACCGCAGCGAAGTAGCCGACCTCATCATTCAGGATCTGAAAGATGCCGCCGAATTACTTCCCGTCACTTCCACAGTGGAAAAAGGACGTGTAGGTCGCGAAGGCGCCTGGGCAATGCTTTCCCGTGTAGCACTCTACGAAGGTACATGGCAAAAGTTCCGTGGTAACACAGCTCGTGGCAAAGACTTGTTGGACATTGCAGCAAATGCAGCAAAGGAAGTGATCAACACTAAAAACTTCTCACTGTTTGCACCTGCTATCTTAGGCGACAGTGCACAAAAGTATATGTTTATCCTGGAAGATACGAAGTGTAACCCTGCCGGATTACAGAAAAGCGCCAATACGGAGTATATTTTCTCCCGCCGTCACGACGAAGCGTTGGCTCCTATCGGTGTAAATATCACAAAAGAGTGTTTGGCAAATGCCCAAATGATCTCTCACAAATTTGCTGCAATGTATCTCTGCCAGGATGGACTCCCCATTGAAAAATCGGAAGTATATAAAGGAGACCTGAAGATTTTGGACGAATATCTGAACAGAGATAACCGTATGATTTATACCCTCTGCAAACCTTATGAATATTTTTGGAGTAACCTGAATTCACGCGTTAACTGGACAGGTGATGCCGTTGACCGCGCCTCAGCTTCCATCAAAGGATTGGTACCTACCGGAGGAAGCGGTTATAACAATCAGAAATGGGCTTGCGAACGCTATGTGAACGATACCTATGAAAGCTACGACTACCCCATCATCCGCTACGCAGAAGTTCTGTTGAACTATGCAGAAGCCGTATTCGAACGGGATGGAGCTATCTCTGACGAGGATCTGAATCTATCTCTAAACTTGGTTCGTTGCCGCATCAACGCCAAAATGCCTAAACTAACCAATGCATTTGCCAGCACTCACGATCTGGATATGAGAACTGAAATTCGCCGCGAACGTACCATTGAATTATTCAACGAAGGTTTCCGTATAGACGACCTGAAACGTTGGAAGACAGCTGAAACGGAAATGCCGCAAGATTTTCTGGGTATCAGATGGACAGGTACAGAGTTCCAGAACAAATGGCCGGGCGTTACCAATGAAAGAAACAGCGACGGTTTCATCATCCTGGAGTCAGGACGTAAATGGGAAGATAAGCACTATCTTTACCCATTACCTACCGACCAGTTGCAGTTGAACCCGAACCTGAAACAGAACCCGGGTTGGGGAGAATAAATCAATGTTTTTCATTCATAAAAAGAAGATAACAACATGAAGAATAGGAATTCTATATATCAAGGCTTGAGCCGGGCATCCATTGGGATGCTGGCGGCCTGCATGACTCTGACTGCATGTGATAAGGATCAAGAATTTACTCCTGCCATGCCCGAAGCCAAACTGATTAACGGCATCACGTTTAAAGTCAGTGAAAACCTGCCGCTTGCCATTGGCATGGACTCTACTATTGTTTTTGCGATTGATGCTCCCGAAGAACTGGAAGATCGTTCCATTATCTGGAAGTCAACCGATGAAACTGTTGCCAAAGTTTCGCAGCAAGGTACTATTACCGGTATAGCCGAAGGTACGGCCATCATTAGTGTGACTCCCGCTATAGGTTTCGGTCCATCAGCCTCAGTGACGGTCAATGTAATACCCGAAATCATAAAAGCTACCGATATGACGTTGGTCAATCCGAAAGAAGGAGAAGATATTTATGAGACAGACCGAATTCAGTTGGAGGCATCCATCCTTCCGGCTAATCATACCTACTCTTATCTGACATGGGCAAGCAGTAACCCAAGCATCGCTACAGTATCAGAAAATGGCCTGGTAAACTGTCTGACACCGGGCAAGGCAATCATTACAGCTTACACACACGACCGTAGTGGTGTATCTGCTTCTTATGAGCTGAATATCAAAGAGTACATTCCGGTAGAAAGTGTCTCTATCTCTGCTTTGACAGAACCGCTTTGTATCTCTCGCGGCCCAGTTCAGTTGGATGTTGCTTACACACCGACCAACGCTACCACAGGTTCAGTAGACTGGACTTCAAGTGACGAAAACATTGCTACGGTAGATTTGGGTGTTGTAACACCGAAGGGTTTCGGAACTGCTACTATTACGGCAACTTGTAAGGCAACAGGTCAGACGGCTTCCGTATCTGTAACCGTAGAAAGCGGTTGGGTGATTTGGGATGGCCAGAATAATTTCGATGGCTGGAAAATCGGACAGAATTATTCAAGCTATGTGATAGAAAATGGTAAAATGGTGGTTACAGCCGGTGCTCAAAACGCTACTATGAGACGTGCGGACTTGAGTTTCAAAAATGTCCCCATAAACCTTGATTTCTCCAACTATCCGATACTTGCCATGCGTTCCACATTGCCTGTCGGCGGAAAAGGAATCGGGCAAGGTGGTGCTTACACATTAGATCTAGTCACTAAATCCGGAAATATCAACAAAGCTCATGTAGGAGAACTTCTGAGTGATAATACGAATCTGATATATTATGATATACCATCAATTAATGCGGCATTAGGCAATGGTATGGTAGAAGCCAATACTTTCCAGATCAAGGTAGCAGACATTTACAATGAGAACCTGCCTACCAGTCAATATACGGTTTACTGGATTCGCACATTCAAGAGCATAGCCGAAGCAAAAGCCTTTGCTGAAGCTGAAATATCAGCCGGAAACTAAAATATAACTCTAAAGAATACTCACAATGAAAAAGAATTTAATATTCGCATTAGGTCTCTCACTGATAACAGGCTTCACAGCCTGTTCCAGTGAAATCGAAGACGGAACGACAGATATCGACAGTTGGGAGATGCCTTATGAAGAAGTGGTCGCCAAATACACCTATACTCATCCTTGCGCCATGTTCAACGAGGCCGACTTTACACGTGTGAAGACAATGCTCGATAACGGAAGCGCACCACAGGCAGTAAAGGATGAATTCAATCTGCTGAAGAGCAGTCAGTTTACAAATGTTACTTACACCCCTTCACCTACCGAAAAGATAGTGCGTGGTGATGCTACGGGAACAGGGACGAATGAAAACTACAGCAATGCGATGCGTGATGCCGCCGCTGCCTATCAGTTATCATTATTGTGGAAATTGACAGGTGATACGAAGTACGCCGATACTTCCATCAAAATTCTGAATGCCTGGGTGAAGGTTTGCAAAGAAGTTACTTCAAATGATTCCAACCACATGCTTGCCGCAGGTGCGCAAGGTTATACCTTTGCGAATGCAGGTGAAATCATGCAAACTTATGCCGGTTGGGCAGCCAATGATGTGACAGCTTTTAAGAAATGGATGAAAGATGTATTTGCTCCTAAAAACCTTGACTTCATGAAACGTCATCAAGGTACTTGCAGCGATCACTATTGGTCTAATTGGGATTTGGTAAATATGTGTTCATACCTTGCTATCGGTATCCTGAATGAAGACGATGAAATGGTGAACTATATAGTGAACTACTTCTACAATGGAGCAGGTAACGGATATATTGGCAAACTCATTCAGGGCACCTTCTCCGATCCTCTAGGTAGCGGCGAAGAGATAGCCCAAAACCAAGAGAGCGGCCGTGACCAGGGCCACGCCATGATGTCAATAGCTGTAACAGCTAATCTTTGTCAAATGGCCTACACCCTCTTTCAGTGTAATCCAACAGTGACTCAACTCGACTTCTTTGCCGCAAAAAACAATGCAATAATGAAAATGGGTGAATATACTGCTCTCTTCAATCTACGTAATGGCTCTGACCAATTGAATGCCGCCGGTTCCTGGCTGGCAACCAAAGAGCAGATGCCATTCAACCGCTATGAATATTGCGTTGATTGCAGTTGTGCCGACAAGAACCACGGTGCCATACATACAGCCGTAGCTGATGATAATGGCCGTGGCAACCTCCGTCCGGGATGGGAAATTCTCTTCAATCACTACGCCAAAGTGAAGAAGTTGGACAGTGGCTACAAGTATGCCAAGATGGCTGCCGACAAAATGCGTCCCGAAGGTGGTGTAGACGGTGGAAGCCGTTACGGCACAAACAGTGGCGCTTTCGACCAATTGGGTTGGGGAACGCTGATGCTGTATCGTGAATAAGAGAAAAGATTGACAGTAAAACAATACCAATGAGATTCTATAAGAAGAGAAGCTATACTTTACTCTCTTACCTTATAGAATCTCATTTTATATTTTCATTCAAGTAATACTAAAAGACGACATTTTTTCCTAAATTTGCATAGTATAAAGAAAAAATGCTTATGTCCTTAGGAAAACACATATTAATTCTCGTAATGCTTTTTATCGGAGCATTTAATGCCTTTGCTTCCGACAATGACTATATTATCTATTCAATAGGAAACGAAGAAGCGAATTGCAAATTCGAAGACAATCGTGTTAATTGTATTTATAAAGATTCCGACGGTTTTATCTGGGTAGGTACGGGTACTACAGTTGAACGTATAAACGGTAAATATACCTCACTTTACACCTTCGCTGAAAAACAAGTAGGAATAACTCCTTCTCCTTTTCTAGTCAACGCATTGATAGAAAATCACAAACATGATTTTTGGGCAGGTACTATCCAAGGTCTTTTTCGCATAAACCATGAAAAACGTATATTAGAACGAGTATTTACTGAGGAAATAAACTTTTCTGTCCAAGCATTAGAAAAAGATGAGGAAAACAGACTCTATATAGGGACAGTAAATGGACTCTACATCTATGATGGGAAAAAGCTCCGACACATTATTATCGATGAGAAAAACATTCTTTCTGATAATAATCGTATCTTGGATATTGCAATATACAATCATAGTTCTGTTTGGTTGTTAACTCCAAATGGAGTTGTTATTTGCGATGCCAAATCCGGTTCACTCAAACAATATAGATGTACTCTATCTTCATGCGGACAATTAAAATGTCTTGTGAAAGTAGACGATACTTTGTATATAGGCACAGAAAAGGGAAACATTATAACTTTCAATTTACTTCACCTGAACTTTGCTCCTTACTGGAATGAAATCAAAGTACCCATTTCAAATCTTACCTATGAAAAAGATGTTTTGGGAGTTGCTACCAGCGGACAGGGAATTTTTCTACTATCCTTAAACGAAAGAAAAATCATTTATTCTGCTACCTATGGTAGAGAAACAGAACAGGATCTCTTATCCAACAACATTTCTTCCATCCTGCTGTCTCAAGGTGATATATGGTGTGGAACAGGATACTATCTGGGTATGAATATATTGAGGAAGAAAAATAAGTCTTTCAAACGCTATGACAAAGGAATCTTCAAAACCAAAGACATTGCAGTACGTAGTTTTCTTCCTACTCGAGAGTATAGCTTCATCGGTACACGGGAAGGGTTCTATTACGTACACGAAGCGACCGGAAAAATACAATACATAGATGTCCGAGGCGATAAAACCGGAAATTTACGCTCCAATCTGATATTTTCCTTTCATGAATACGAAGGATATATATTAGTTGGAACCTGTGGAGGTGGTTTGTCCGCCTTCACTCCCCAAACCGCTACTTTTAAAGAAACACCCCTGACTCGTGCATGCGTATCGAATGATATTTTCATGTTTTTAGAAGACGAAAACGGGAAATTATGGTTAGCAACTTCTGACGGTCTTTATTCATATGACAGACAAACTCAAACAGTTCGGGAGTACAATGCATCAAACAGTGGTATGCCAGGCAATATCGTATATGGCATTTATTTAGATTCAGCCAAGCGCTTTTGGGTAGGCACGGATAAAGGTTTGGCAGTATTTGATAGCCAGACAGGAAAATGTAGTCAAGATATGTTGCCAGAGGTATATTGTAAAGAAGCTATCCGATACATTTATGAAGGGAGAGACGGCACACTCTTCTTCTGCCAGTTAAACAACCGCTTGTTAGTGGCTGATAAATCATTAAATCATTTTCATCACCTCTCCCCTCTTTGCCCCAATTTTATACAAGATGACCAAGGATTTTATTGGTTAGGGCAATGGGATGGACTATTACGAATTGATGAGAACCTGAATCGCTACACATTTTTTCCTTCTATAAATGATTTGAATACCAATGCCGGACCACCAATCTTAAAAGATAAAAATGGTATGTTATGGATATGTGGCGTGAAAGGGTTGTTCATGGTAAATCCCCGGACAGACTTTATCCCCTCACCCGTACAAATCACAGAAATGCAGATCAATGGTAACTTCTATGCTGACGATTATAAATTAAAGTCGGATTCTACTTTGTATTTAAAATCAAATGAAAATACTATCACTTTCCGATTCGCCTCTTTAGGATACGAAAAACCGAAACTTATTAAATATGAGTACATGCTTCAAGGCAAAGATTCTACGTGGACAGTGCTGACCAACGAAGATAAAGTTTCTTATTTTGACCTGCCTGCCGGAGAGTATGTTTTCCAGATCCGTAAGTTTCTGGACTCAGATTCAATAGATCAAGTTTCATTTAAAATAAGAACTAATCGTTCTTGGATGGCTTATGCCGGTATTATAATAATAATAATAGTGATAGTTTCTTTATTCGTTTTCAAGAACAAGAAAACAGTATCAGTAAACGCAACCGTCCCCGATAAATTACCGGAAGATTCCCAACCGGAGAAAAAAGTTACTATCCAACCTACGGAAAGCTATGTGAAGCTAAGTGAAAAAGAAGCCAGCGAAGTAATTGATGCACTAAGAAGTATATGCAGGAGCAACAAGCTTACCTGAACGTAGACTTGAAACAATCAGAAGTGGCGGTTGCTATCGGTTACCCCACCTATCTCCTTTCCGCTATATTCACCCATTATCTCAAAATGGGATATTACGATTTTGTCAACAGCTACCGTGTTGAGCAGTTCAAGCAGTCGGTCAGCGAAGGCAAACATAAAAAATATACTTTGGTCACATTGGCCGAAAAATGTGGTTTTAAATCAAAAGCATCGTTTTTCCGAGCTTTCAAGAAGTTTACAGGTACTACCCCCAACGAATATATCCAGCAATTCGACAAAGAATGACCCATTCTCCATATTACCGGCGGTATCACTCATTTGTGATACCGCTTTATTTTATTGATAATCAAGAGAATTAAGCATAAATAGTATCTTTCATAAGTTTGATACACCTTCCATCCTTTTTTCGTTTTCAGTCTGTTTCTTACTACTTATTTTTGCATTGAACTTCTTGACAAAGAAAGGTTCTATAAACAGCAAATTGTAAAACCAAAAATCGAAAGCATGGAAGACTTAAAAGCAACAACACCCTGCCTCATTACCGATTCTTATAAAGAATACTACCCATCAGTATGTTCTTATATTTATTATAGAATTAATAATTGGGAAACAGCAAAGGATTTATCCCAAGATGTATTTCTGCGTCTTATGGACTATAACCAAATGCTTCGCCCCGATACCGTGAAATATTTCATTTTCACCATTGCCCGCAATTTGCTGAACGACTATCTGCGCCGTTATTATAAGAAGCAGGAAATCACCTCATATATATATGATCATGCTATAACCTATACAAACGAGACGGAAAGTCTCATTATTGCAAAAGAACTTTCTCTCTTAGAGAAACATAAATTAAGGATGCTCTCCGACCAACGCAGAAAGATTTATACCATGAATCGCTTCGAAGAAATCCATTTCCGAAATTTCTACCGAACTCAATATATCTCCTCGTACGGTCGAAAACCATCTGTTTGTCAGCCGTAAGGTAGTACGTGATTTCATCAGACAATGTATCTAATTAGATTTATAACAATAGTGTTAATTTTAAATTTATAGTTTATGAAGAAAGATTTGCTAAAGTTCCCGTTCAAGAGAACCTTCTTCTCTACGGTGATTTTGTGTTCTCTGTCTGTCATTTTCAACTCATGCAACGACGATGGAGAAGGACGAATAAAGCTCAATGACAAGGCACCAGCCAAAGTAACAAATGTAACTACAGAATCCGGTCCCGGTGAAGTATATCTGACTTGGACTAATCCCACCGATGAAAGTTTCATGTACACCAAAATTGAATACACAAATACGAAAGGAGTAAAAAAGTATAAACTCATTTCTAAGGAGAAAGCGAATGATAGTGGAATTGCACAAACCACTATCAGTGGTTTTAGCAATACCAATGCGGTTTCTTTCTCTCTGTTTTCTTGTTCTGTAAGGGGTAACAATGAAGGAGCAGTCGAAGTATCTGCATCACCCCAAACACCGGCATTTGTAGGCGTAGCTAAAACTATTACTTTAACTCCTGACCTTGGAGGGATATATGTAAATTGGAAAAACATCTATAATACTCCGGTTTACATTGTCCTCAATTATTATGCGGCAAGTGATTCTAAAAAAGCAGGTACATTCAAATTCCAAATAAACGGAAATAGCGAAAGCAAGCAGTTTGTTCAGCTTTCCTACGGAAAAGATGATTTCTTATCCGGCGAAGAGTGTATTGTAAATGTAACTACCGAGGACACAGATGAAAATGCATCTGAACCGATAGAATTTAAAATTACTCCAATAGCTGTAGTGAAAATATCCAAGGCTAACTGGTCATTCCCGGGTTATAATGACAGTTCAAACGCCGGTACTATCGGTTATAGCTCACAGGAAACAATCGGAGAAGGTGGCGGCAAATCACCGGCAGGACGTGTCATTGCAATGCTTGATGACAATTTAGAAACCTATTGGCACGCTTCCTGGAAACAAGCCAGCAATTATCCTCACTGGTTTATTGTCGATATGGGTAAGAACGTTACTATCAGCAGCATTGAACTGATACGACGTCAAGGTGATGCTAGAGGGCAGAAAGGTCAAATCTTCTATACATGTTCTGACGAAGATGCAGTGAACAAAGACAATCCCGACAGTTGGGCATGGACCAACCACGGTGCCTTTACTTTCGACCCGGGTATTGATGTTCCACAAGTATACCGTATAAATTCGAATCCGGTTGCCAGGTACATAAAAGTGTATTTCGGAACAGAACATAAAGGTACAGGCGCTCAGGCAATGGTTTCCGAAATCAATGTTTATGGTGCCGAATAATAAATCCAATACTAAAATATAAATATGTTTATATCATGAGAAAGAAATTTATATTTGCGGCTGCTTTATGCCTGACAACATTATCTCCTGTATATAATGTCAATGCAGCAGTACAAGTGACGCAGGAAATACAACAAGACGGACAAACCATACGCGGTAAAGTGATAGATAATACCGGTGAACCCGTTATTGGTGCGAATGTAACAATAAAAGGTACGACGAACGGTGTTATTACCGATATAGATGGCAATTTTGTCCTGAATAACGCGAAAGGTACACTGGTTATTTCCTTTGTAGGTTACAAAACCCAGGAAATTCCCATTGCAGGAAAAACTACGATTAATGTCCAATTGCAGGAAGATTCAGAACTATTGGATGAAGTTGTAGTCACTGGTTATGGTGCACAAAAGAAAGCATCTCTGACTTCCGCTATCAGTCAGATTAAAGGTGATGAAGCTTTCGCCAATAAAGGTATTGCCAATGCTACGGTAGCCTTGCAAGGTGAGATTCCGGGATTAACCATTACCCGTAGTTCTTCTCGTCCGGGTAGCGAAGGAGCAGCCATGAAAATTCGTGGTGACATCTCCATCAACGGTAACTCTTCACCATTGATTATCATTGATGGCATGTCCGGTTCAATGGATGAATTGAACTCAATGGATGCAAGTGACATCGAAAATATTTCTGTATTGAAGGATGCTTCGGCAGCTATTTATGGTGCACGCTCAGCTTCGGGTGTTGTATTGGTGACTACCAAACGTGGTAAGAAAGGCAAAGCGCAAATTTCTTATAACGGTTCTATCAGCAGAACTATCAATGGTATTCAGATGCCCCTTACCACCAATCGTGAGTGGTTAGACATGTTCTATGAGGCACAGTACTACGATGCAGTTGCCAATAATCCAAGTCTGACTACTCCGGAGGAAATTCATAAGAATATCAACTGGTGGATTTTCAACTCTTTTGGTGGTCCCACATTGGATGAGACAGATATTGATCCGGCAACAGGGCAGCCCACTATTTATAAGGGAGAAAAATTGTTCAATGCCCTTAGAAACGGAAATGTCCTCACACTTCAAAATGGCACTAAAGTAGAGCGCTGGGATCCCAACGTATATATGCAAGACTATTTGTATGGTCAGGCTACCTCACAAAAGCACTCGGTAAGTATCGCCGGTGCTGATGACAGATTCAGTTATCGCGCATCTTTAAGTTACTCTGAAAACAACTCACAATTGAAAGTAGCAGAAGATGGAGACAAAAAGTACGGTGCACGTCTGAATGTAGATTATAATGCTACTGACTTCCTGAAATTTGAGACAAGCATGTCTTATGACAAGCGCGATATCACTACCCCGACCACTGACGTAGGAGCAGGCTGGATGGATCCTTGGTTCTGGGCTATTTATAATCAGAATGGGGACGCATATGATACGTTTAGCGGTAACCGTAACCCGGTAGGTGGTCTTATTCAGGGGGGACAGAAGAAAAATTCATTAACAACTTTCCGTGGCAACATGAAAGCTACGTACGACTTCTCAAAATGGGTGAAAGGCTTTTCTCTTTCAGCTTCCGGTAATTATAAACTGGTGGAAAGAAGCATTCAGGAAGCCAAAAATCCTGTGTATTATTATGACTGGGTAGGCACAGCTACCGGTAATAAACAAGGTCCCGGCTCATTGAATGAGAATATTGAAAAATGGGAAAATGTTACTTTGGGCGCTTTTGCCAATTATGAACGTACCTTTGCCAATGTCCATACCGTATCTGCCATGATTGGTATGACCGCAGAGCAAGAAACTTCTAAAAAGATAGGTGGAAAACGCAACATGGGCCCTCTTTATCCAGGGTCTGACCTTACCGACCTCGATGTATGGATCAGCGGTACCAATAATGAAGCTTATGGCGGACAGAGTTCCTGGGGATTCGTTTCCTATTTAGGACGTGCAAACTATATTTACAATAACAAATACTCAATTGAAGTATTAGGTCGCCGTGATGGTTCTTCTAAGTTGTCCAAGCAACAACGTTGGAAAAACTTCTATTCAATTTCCGGTTTCTGGAGAATTTCACAAGAAAATTTCCTCAAAGATTATTCTTGGCTGAGTGATTTAAAAGTGCGTTACAACTATGGTAAAACCGGTAGTGTAGAAGGAATCAGCAACTACGAACGTTATTCGGCAATCAAGACTGGAGGCACTCTTTTCGGAGAAGATCCTTCACATCATACATCTTTGTGGATTGACGGTATGAGATCTGACCAACGTACTTGGGAAACAATTGACAGCCACAACTTCGGATTGGATTTCGCTTTCCTGAATAATCGTTTGAGAGGTTCGTTCGACTACTTTATCAAGACTAATAACGGTATGTTCATCGGTGTAGATTATCCCTCTGTTTTGGGTGCCGGTGCTCCGAAAACCAATAATGGTAAACTCCGCGCCAAAGGTTGGGAACTTGCTCTTAATTGGAACGACCAAGTGGGACAAGTAAGATATAACATAGGCGCTTCACTTTCTGATGCTTGGTCTAAGGTACTCGAATTAACCAATAATGAAAATGTTCCTAATCCGGGTAAGAATACAAGCCGACTGATAAACAAGCCTATAAATGCCATTTATGTCTATCAGACAGACGGTATCTTCCAAAATCAGGAAGAAGTAGACGCTTTCTATGAAATGTATTATTATACAGCAAACGGAGGGGTTAAACCGAACAATATTCTTCCTGCACCGGGAGAAACTGGTCTCAACCGCCTTCGTCCGGGTGCTCGCAAACTCGTTGACCTCAATGGTGATGGTGCCATTACTACAGAAGACCTTTATTATGCAGGAGATGCAGCTCCCCGTTTAGCATTCAGCATAAAGGCAGGACTGGAATGGAAAGGCATAGATTTCTCCGCTTTTTTCCAGGGAATTGGTAAACAGGTCACTTTAAGAACCGGAAGTATCTATGCACCATTTGTGACAAACTATACCATGCAGAACAGTACGTTTATGGGTAAAACCTGGACTCCGGAAAATCCGGATGCACAGTACACCATCCTGTCACGCGATAATGGTTTCAACCGATTCAACTATGAGAACAAGGATATCAGTGTACAGAACAACAGATACATACGCCTGAAATCATTGGTAATAGGTTATTCGCTCCCCAAACAATGGATTGCTAAAGCAGGACTTAGTAAACTCAGATTTTATTTCTCTGGTGACGATTTGTGGGAATGGACGAAAATCAAAGACGGTTATGACCCTGAGCATGGAGAAGGTGGTAACAATACATTCCCATTCAGCCGCCTGATAACATTCGGTGTGGATCTTACATTCTAATATAACTTTCTAAAAAATATGAGTATGAAAACCATAATAAACAAAATATTCTTAGCTTCAGCATTGACTTTGTCACTGTCTGCATGTAGCGACTTTCTTGAAAAAGAGCCATTGTCGCAAGGAACAGAAGCAATCGTCTTCAAAACTCCGGAACATTTTGTACAGGCAGCTAACGCCCTGTATAACATGGAGGGATGGAAAAATTACGATAATAAAGCCAATTATGACGTCATGGACCGTAACCTTGATATTTCAGGATTAGGCAGTAATGGCGGTGGTTCGGCACCGGAAAGCAACTGGCAATGGGACAAGCCTTACGGGCATATCCGCACTTGCAACATCCTATTACAAAAAGCAGAAGAATTCGGTGACAAAGACGCTATAGCCCAGCCCATAGGAACAGCCTACTTCTTCCGTGCATGGCAACACTTCTACCTTCTAAGACTTTTCGGTGGTGTACCCATCGTAGACCATGTACTGGACGTTAATGACGGAGTAATATACGGTCCGCGTAAGAGCCGCTATGAGGTAGCTAATTTTATCATTTCCGACTTGGAAACAGCCATTCCTTTATTGCCCAAAGAAACAGATATCCCTGCTTCTTCCAAAGGAAAAGTCAGTAAAGAAGCTGCCAAAGCATTTTTAGCGAGAGTACTGCTTTACGAAGCTACATGGGAAAAATACGTTCCTACCATCAACTACGATCTGGATGGAAACGGTAATGAATCAGGTGCCGGTACAGCTAAACCGGAAGGATATTACTCTATCGAAAAGATGCTGACTGAAGCAAAGAAGCTTTCGGGCGAAGTTATCACCGAAGCCGAAACCGGAACTTTCAAACTTTGGAACGAATGTGATTCTTTGAGTTATTTCTACCTGTTCAATATTGATGACGGAGCAGAAAATATCCCAAACTTCAGAAACGCAGGAAAGAAAACAAATAAAGAATTTATCTTATACAAAAAGTATGATTACAATTTAGGTCAGGGCGGCATCAACTTATCACATACGGTTGCCACCTGGCAAGGTTCGAACATCAGCACTTCATTTGGTGAAAGCTTCTTGTGTCGCAACGGATTACCCATCCGTATCAGTTATACAGGCAATATGTCAGATGCACAAGATAATCCACAGTTCGAAGGATATGATACATTTGTGGGTGAATTCCGGAACCGTGACTACCGTTTTGTAGGTTGCGCCATGTCAATACCCGACCGTACTTTCTGGAGCAGCCGCACTGAAGATGGCAGACAACTTACAGCAGCAGGAAAACCATATCCCGATCCTGTATTCCCACAAAACAACGATGTATACAATGCCAATGATCCTGCCTACAAAAGCTCTTGCGGAGTATTCAAACCTACTCTCCGCAATAACAGTACAGCCAGTTCCTACGGTAGCCGTAAATTCTTAATTGAAGGTGCAGGCCGATCTGTGGCCAATAGTGAATCCGCAGATTTTCCGCTGATCCGCCTGGCAGAAGTACACTTGATTTATGCAGAAGCAACTTGTGAATTGGGCAACGGTTCAATCTCCGATGAAGACTTGAACTTCTCTATCAACAAAAACCGGGAACGTGCACGTGTTGCTCCTTTGACAAATGCTTTGATTGCCAATGTTTGGGATGCCGGATGGTTCGACCACGCAACAGGTAAGACAATCTGTAAGAAAATGAATATGCTGGATGAAATCCGCCGCGAAAGAGCATGTGAACTCTTCGGAGAAGGTTTCCGCTTGGATGATTTGAAACGTTGGGGTATTGCCCACATCAATCTTACAGGTCAAAAGTTAGGTCACCGCATCTTGGGAACGGCCTACGAAACAGAAAAGGCCAATGATGCCAACTACTTCGGTGAACCTTGTTACTATCCGGAGAAATATCCTTTGCTATATGGCATTTACGAAGGAACCGGTCCGAATGATCCCGACTATGGACGCTCTATTGCCACCTTAGCAGGAAATCTGAATTTCAGCCAACGCGATTATCTACAACCTATTCCACGGGTACAGATTCGCCTGAATCCTCAGTTGAAGCAAAATCCGGGTTGGTAATTTAACTGAAAAACAGTAATACATATTTATATTAAGTAAGGTTCGTAATTCTTCATTAAGGGAAAACGGACCTTACCTATTTAAAATAAGTGAATATTAGAGTAAGTGAATTCTTTTTATTATTCGTATTCATCTAAAATAAAACAATATAATATCATTATATGAGATTAAGAAAGTTCATATTCATCACAAGTATTCTGTTAGGTGCAATCCCAAGTGCAACCGCGCAAAACCAGTTAGTCACCTATCCGGCACCGGAAGGTGCCGAACTGATGAACGACTTCACCATCAAAGTGAGAGAAACTGGAAAAGACTGGAAATGCATTGACACTTACCTTGTCAAAGTAGATGAGGTGCGGAATGCTCAGCATAATGTAGAAAAAGCCTCCATGAGCTATTTCGACTTCTCCGGCGAAGTGGAAGTATCAGTTACCTTCAATCATGGTACTATTCAGACAGGGCGTGTTCGTCCACTCTCTTATGAAATCACTCCTTCCATATCTGGCAACACTATGACCTTCAAACTGGATCGTCCGCGTAACTTGTCGGTAGAAGTGAATGGAGACATTTTCCATAATCTCCATCTGTTTGCCAATCCAATAGATGAGAACAAACCTAAGAAAATAAAAGATAAGAATCTGATCTATTTCGGCCCGGGGCATACATACTTTCCCGGGTGACACGCTAAATGTACCATCCGGAAAGACTGTCTATGTAGCAGGAGGGGCAGTAGTGAAAGGCCTTATCCAAGTAGTCAATGCACAGGATGTGAAAATATTGGGAAGAGGAATCGTGATTCCTGACCGCTGGGCCGGACTCCGCATCGTCAATTCTAAGAATGTAACGATAGAAGGCGTAATCAGTACCCAGTGTCCCACTGGAGGCTCAGACAGCGTGACGATACGAAATGTAAAAGTCATCAGCTCCTACGGTTGGGGAGACGGACTGAATGTCTTCGCCAGCAACAATGTACTGTACGACGGTGTATTCTGCCGTAATTCCGACGATTGCACCACAGTTTACGGCACTCGTATGGGCTTCACCGGTGGCTGCAAGAATATCACTATGCAGAACTCCACCCTTTGGGCGGACGTGGCACATCCCATATTCATCGGTATTCATGGAAACACAAAAAATCCTGAAGTTCTGGAAAACCTGAATTATACCAATATAGATATTCTGGATCATAAAGAGAAACAATTGGATTATCAAGGTTGCCTCGCCATCAATGCGGGAGATAACAACCTGATCCGTAACGTGCGTTTTGAGGATATCCGGATTGAGGATTTCAGGCAAGGACAACTGGTTAACCTGCGCATCTTTTTTAACGAGAAGTACTGTACAGCCCCTGGTAGAGGCATTGAAGATATTTTGTTTAAGGATATCTCTTACACGGGAGAGAATGCGGAAGTTTCCATGATTATCGGCTATGACAAAGAACGGAAAGTGAAAAACATTCGTTTCGAGAACTTGCAAATCAACGGTGAAGTGATTTATGATGACATGCCTAATAAACCCAAATGGTATAAGACCGGAGATATGGCACGTATCTTTGTAGGCGAACATACGGAAGGAGTGACATTCTGCAAATAACCTATATTCTTCATCCGCAAATGACACAGAATTACACGAATAAAAAGAGAATCCATGGAATCTGTGTCATTTGCGGATAAATAGAATATCTTATATGAAGATTATTTCCCTCTTCTTTGTCCTCTCTGAGGTCTCATACTCTGATATTTCTTATATTGCTCGTCAGTCAGAATTTTCTTGATTTTAGCATCCGCTTCATTACGTTTCTTCTGCATTTCTTCACGGGAAGGTCTTTCACCGGAAGAATTCCGATTAGGTCTCATTTCTTCCATAACCGCCTTGAAGTCTTTAGCCTGAGTTTCATTCAGCCCTAATTCCGTCACCATCTGTTCGATACGCTTTGACATATCAGGACGTCCACCTCTGTTATCCTGCGCCATACATACTGTCGAGCCCATAAACAGAACAACGGCCAAACCTAAAATTTGCTTCTTCATAATTCTAATGCATTTAAAAGTGAGTTATATTTTCATTGAATTCATCAAATATGCATCTATGACTCTTTTCACATGAAACAGTTTAATCCCGTCAGCAAAAAAATCGACCAATAGGAAGTTTTTATAGATGAAACGGAAACTATTCTCTCACCAAGTCAAGAGAGTGAGAACTAATTTCTTATATAAAACTCCCCTCTTATTACACAAAAACAATTATTTTTGCAGATATAACTTTTTCTACTATGGCACGAAAACTTTTTCTCTTCCACCTCCTCTGCTTCTGTTGTCTCCTTTCAGCCCAAGCAACCGGACAGATACCCGATCTAATTATTATCGGAAAAGACACCTTTATGTTGCAAACGTGCCCGATAGAACACGATTCAATCTTAAGTAAACAGGTGAGTGAGCATCTCTCCCAAGAGGACTTTTGTACAGCCTGCTGGAGAGGATACCAAGCTTTATGGCAAATAGAAGATGACAAGTTGATTCTGAAAAAAATAGAAGATAGTAAAAGCGTTTTCGCCTATCCCGACACAGTGCCGGAAGTTACCGTTGATTTAAATGGAATCTTCAATCAGTATCAAGACAAACGAGGCCGAGTGGTAGCCTCTTGGTTCAGTGGAGAGTTGAAGGTTGTGTCCGGTGAACAGATCTATTATGTCCACATGGGCTTTAATAGAGAATATGAAAATGAAACAGACTACCAGGTAGAACAAGGCAGAATCATTTCTAAAACCAGCTATCGGAATTCTATAAAAAAGGGAACATCTATAAAAGATGCTATGGTTTTAATTAAGACACAGTTCAATAGAGATTATTTTCCGGAACTGGCAAATACAAAAGTGGTAATATCATGCGCAGTACTGCCCAAAGCGGACGGCAGCATCGATAGTATAGAAGTTTACATAATTCGCCCAGACAGTATCATGGAAGAACGTAAAAATCTCTTTATAAAACACATCTGTGAAATTTTTAAAAAAGTTCCGCAATGGGAAGTAGTCACCGTACGCAATAAAATCCGGAAAACCGAACGGTGGACAATAAGTTTGTCCCCTCCTAAAAAACAAACAAGAGGAATTTCTGCACAATGAAAGTTTTTCGATAGTTGTCAGCACTCCAGCACTAAGACAGCTAATATATAATAAAACAAACGGTTGCCTTGTGATGACAACCGTTACGACCAGTGCTGACAAGCAGTTTATCAGCACTGTTATTTCCGATATATTTACGTATTTTCAGACTTAACACCCTGTGGTTCAGCACGTACATACACTTTATGCGAACCACGCCCGATTGTGCTCAAATATCCCCTTTCCACAAGCAAATTAAGGTCATTCAGCGCTTTATTCTTCAAAAGTCCCGTGATACTGCTGTAATCTTTGCGTGTAATGAAGGGATGCGTCTCCAAAAACACCAGTAAACGGCGGTAACGCTCGGCACCGCCAAGCTCCGCACTCTTACGGAAACCATATTTGGCACGCTCCACAAAACCGGCACACCGCTTGCGGAAATCGGGCGATATGCGGAAATGTACTTTGCCGAAAAAGATAGTCTGCGCGTGGATTTCTTTCGGATCTATCACCGGACGCCCCTTCAGACCGGCTGAGAAGTATCCCATACCGCCCAACTGAACATGATGTCCTTCGGATAAATAATACGATACCCGGTCCTCTATTGCCGCCAACAAACCATTGATGTCACCGGGACTGAAACTGGACATTCGGGAAATGTCACTAACCAAACGTTCTGTGTCAATCGTACCTTTATTCACGATGCGTGGATACAAGGGTTGCAATTCGCCATCACCCTTCGGGTTAGGTCGTCTTTGGAAGTCATACTGTGCTGCCATTGTTTTTTGTTTCTGTTTAAAGGGTTAATACTCTTCTTCTTAAGCAATTGAAAGCTACAACAAGGCAGAAAAATGTGCAGATAGTCTGTCGTTTTTGTGCTTTTGGCTTAGGATAAATATTCTTATACTTATTCCAAAACTTCGTCCTACGATTGCGGGCTGTCCGGTGGGCAGTTGCAGGCTGTTCGGTTCCCATATCGAAACCATCGGGCCCGCAATCGTAGGACGAAGTTTTAGAGTAAGCAAAGATACGAAATCAATAAGGCAAAAGCAAGTTTTCCCTTAAGTATTCGTTAATTTTTCTCATGCATTTAGGACGACAGTATTTAAGGATAAATAGAATCATAAAAGGCATCTATAATTTGCTTTCAGCGCATATTATGCGTACCTTGCGGTCGCTAAGGAATAACCCTTATTGCTCAATTATTTCAAAAAACATATACGGATGAAAATAACTCTTATCAGAGAAGACCGGGAGAGTGGAAAAGAAACCCTCAGCACCTGCGAAGCTGACGCATGGATAGACCGGATAAAAACAGAAACCAAAGAGGAACACGTCACAAGATTGCGCTCCATGCTCCTTTACACGAATTCTGACAGCGGAGGATACTATGAACACATCGACAAGTTACCGCGCATTTATCCCTCCGTGGAATTCGGAAGAAGCAGAGACAACGGGCGAAAACTGAAACACTACAATGGCGTAGTGATGCTGGAAGTAAACCATTTGGCCGGATTGTCCGAAGTGGAACTGGTGAAACGGCAGGCGGCTTTGTTACCGCAAACTTGGGCGGCTTTTGCCGGAAGCAGTGGACTGAGCGTAAAGATTTGGGTAAAATTCGCCCTGCCGGACGGAAATTTGCCGGTGAAAGAAGAAAACATAGAGTCTTTTCACGCACACGCCTACCGCATGGCCGTGCAATGCTACCAGCCCATATTGCCGTTTCCCATCACGCTGCGAGAGCCTTCTATGATGCAAAGCTGCCGCATGACACTGGATGCATATCCCTACTTCAACCCGCAAGCCATCCCTTTCTGCCTTGAACAGCCTTTCGGCATGCCCGGTGAAGAGACTTTCCGGCAACGCCAACTGACAGAAAAGAACCCATTGTTAAGGCTGAAACCGGGTTACGAAACCTCACAGACCTTCACATTATTGTTTGAAACAACCCTCAGCAAAGCACTGAATGAAATGGGAGAATGGAAACGGGGCGATGATTTGCAGCAACTGCTGGTGTGCCTGGCAGAACATTGCTTCAGGGCAGGCATACCGGAGGAAGAGACTGTGCGCCAAGTCATGATACATTATTTCAAGCAGGCGGACGAACCAACCGTGCGGACAACCATCCACAACCTCTACCGGGAATGCAAGGGATTCGGCAAAAAGAAATCCCTGACACCGGAACAGGATACCGCCTTCCGGCTGAACGAATTTATGGAACGCAGATACGAATTCCGCTTCAACGCATTGACGAACGACCTGGAATACCGGCAACGGGACTCCATTCATTTTTATTTCAAACCCGTAGATCAACGCGTAAAAAACAGCATAGCCATGGATGCCCTGCAAGAAGGCATCCGTGTGTGGGACAGGGATGTAAACAGGTATTTATCCTCCAATCGCGTACCGCTTTATAATCCGGTGGAAGACTATCTCTGTAACCTGGGCCGTTGGGACGGAAAAGACCGCATCCGCGCGCTGGCCGACCTTGTGCCTTGCAACAATCCTCATTGGAGGGAACTTTTCTACCGCTGGTTCCTGAATATGGTAGCCCATTGGAGGGGGCTCGATAAGTTGCATTCCAACAGTACATCTCCCCTATTGGTGGGTGCGCAGGGTTTTCGGAAATCGACCTACTGCCGCATCATCCTCCCACCCGAACTCCGTTTCGGCTACACCGACAGCTTGGACTTCAAGAGCAAACGGGATGCAGAACTATACCTGGGACGCTTTATGCTAATCAACATCGATGAATTTGACCAAGTCAGTATCAATCAACAGGGTTTTCTGAAGCATTTATTGCAAAAGCCTGTTGCCAACCTGCGCAAACCCTATGGCAGCAGCATTCAGGAGATGCGGCGGTATGCCTCGTTCATCGGGACAAGCAATCAGAAAGATTTGCTGACCGATCCAAGCGGCAGCCGCCGTTTCATCTGCATAGAAGTGACCGCACCGATTGATACCAACGTAACCATCAACTACCGCCAACTCTATGCACAGGCAATGGAAGCCATCGTAAAGGGCGAACGTTATTGGTTTGATGATGCCGATGAGGCTATTTTGCGTGAAACGAACCGGGAATTCGAGCAAATGAGTCCGGTTGAGCAGTTATTCCATTGTTATTTTCGTTCACCGGAGGAGGGAGAAGAAGGCGAATACTTATCTCCCATGCAAATACTAGAACATCTACGGAGTAAGAATAAAGATATCAAGCTGACTGCAAGCAATGTAAATCACTTCGGAAGGATATTGCGGAAGAATAATCTGGAATATAAACGAACTTGCAAAGGTATTGTATACCGGGTAGAAAAGTTATAATAATTTATTTTTCAGTGTGACGACAAACGGTTTGTCATCACTTATCACAACGGTTGCCGTCACCAGGCAACCGTTTCTGTTTCAATAGATTAAATGGAATTGTGCTGAAGTGCTGACAAATTCTTTTCAAATAAAAATTTGCTTTTCATCTTTCATGTAAAAACAGCGTTCCTCCTTTCCACGAGTATGATTATGCAACCAAAGTATGGCCCCTGATGGAACATTCTTATATTGCAGTTCCGTATCTTTAGCTATCTGTAAGCCCAATGAAAGCCAACCTTTACAACCCGCATGATAAAATAATTCATATAAGTCTCCCAAATGTATAAAGTTATCATCATTGCGAGGTATAAAAATAAAAGAATGTAATTGCTGCGCTTTTCCTAAATCAAAAATCAACTGTTCTCCATTCACAGCAGACATATAAAATGAGCTCCAGTCTCCATCAAACATCAAACTAAGATTTTTTTCGTGGGTTTCGTCTAAAAGGTGATTAGCCATAATTTTCATAGGTATTATAGGAACATCATTTTTTTCATTGAGCATATACCATTCTCCTAATTGTATCTGTTTGTTTTCCGGCGCCGAATAACGAATGTATCTGAATTTCTCTTGTAACATAGGATAAATTATATTGTAATTTACCCGAGGCGTATCAGTTACTTCATACAGTAATTTTGCATCTTTAAAGTCTATACGATTGGCTCCTTCTATCTTCACGCCACATGCACTCCCAAAAAATGTTAAATTATTCCGTATTGGGTACTTACGTTTCAGAATAATCGTAGTCAAATCTGTCGTATCCGGAATAAAATAGACTGCTTGTTTTTCCTTAAGAATAAAAGGATATCCAGTGGCAGTTATTTTCCCAGATTCCATACAGGAAGGAAAGTAGATCAAATCAGGTTCTACATAAAAAATCCGCTTCTTTCTTGTTTACCTTTGTTATATCTATTGGTGTTAATTCTTGTCCAGTAAAAATTGACAAATACCCGAAATTATCCTTGGGTTGCCTTTCCATTGTAATAGATATTTTGCTATCAGGAAAATATTCACTACTTACATCCCCAATTAACGAGTCTTTAAATAGTTCCGGAATATTAGACGAATTATATATGCCAGACAGTTTTTCTAATTGTGCACCATGAAAAAAACGATAAACTTTTCCTTTCTTTCTTTCATCTTTTCCTATCTGCCTGTTTATCTTTGTTTCTATGTAATTAAAAGGTATCGCCAAATGCGTTGTATCTATTAATGCTGTCCAAAATGCTGGCTGTTATAGCTGGGTGAAACTGGATAAAAGTCCATAGCAACAGGTATTCCTAATGCACGCATCACATATATAGCAATATCACAATTCTCCCGACAATAGCCTACACGGTTCTCCAACAAAAAGAAAGCCCCCAAATGCGGAAGAATAAAATCTGTATGATTCGTAAACCCTTCATTCTTCAAATAGTCAGCCATAACACAAGCTGCCACTGCAACATCACTTCCTTGATATAGAGAATCCAACACTGGCGCATAACGCTCATAATAAACTTTTCTCCAGCTTTCAAGAGGCTCATCCCCTATTCGATAGGGAAGAATGTATTCACAGAAATCTAGAAAACTGTAATGTCTACTCCACGGACGTTTTTCCCAAGCATCAAAAGCTAAATCTATATTTTCTATCAAAAAATCCACTGTCATAACATCTAAATCTTCCACCTTTAGCAGTTTTTTATAATCGAAAGATTTCCATTGAGCTACAATTTCATCACTAATGCGTCCTTTTAAAATACTCTCTTTTTTAAGCCGCTTTAAACTATCTATTTGAGGGCCAATAAACGTATGATAAGAGTGCATATTAGCTATTAAGAAACGAGCTGCCGCCATTTTATGAGGCTGATTCTCATAGTGAGACAAAACAATTGAAAGATCAGGATTTCTTTTAATTGCTCTTAGTACTGTATTATCTGCTTTTTGATCAATTCTATTATAGCAAGAAGCACATAACAGAAAAAGAAACAAAGTAAAATATATTTTTTGTTGATTCATAAGTACTTAAATTTATGGCTTTAGATGGTAATGGTAAATAAGATCAAACCTAACTTCTTGGATAAAATTTCATCAAGAAAAAAGCTTGACCTTTATTTACAAATGCGCAATTCGCATTATTTGCTTTTTCCAAAAGTGTAAGAAAGCATCATTTTTACATAAGGAACCCTTTTATATTTTTCCCCAGAAGGGGTTTTGTTAAAGATTGCAACACTCCGTTTTTTCATTTCTTTTTCAAATTTATCTATTGCCGCAATAGGTATTCTAATATCATGCATCCAAGTATACATACCTAAAAGATTACCTTCCAGATTATAATAACAAGTAAAAATTATATCAGAGCCACCGGAGCCCTCCTCATATGTTGAAAAATACTCAACTTCCGGTTCGATATATTTTTTTACAAGTCCCCTATAGCCATACGGATCTCCATCAACTAAAATGCTACTTATACGCAAATGCAGTACATCTAAAATATAATCTTCTTCATCACAAATGAGCAAATCTTTCTCATAATCATAATACGGAAATTTTGTATTAATGACAGTAGTGAATACCTTATTAACTACTTGAATGCAAAAAGTGTCCATTTTCTCTTTTACAAGAAATTTCTTTATTCCATATTCTTCCTAATGACTGTGTACTTCTTGTTGTTTTATTTATAATTTTATTAGAATCTTGAGCAAATACAACTATTATATTTATAAGACATAATAAACAGGTAATAATATACTTTTTCATAATTACTTTTTTAAGTGATTAATTACATGGGTCGTTACCCGCATAAGTTAAAGCAAAAAACAAGGCACTGGTTCCATTATAACCTTCATAAGGCATATCATATTTATACTTATCCCCTTTAGGATACGAACTCACATTTCCAAAGAATTCAGCAAACTTCTTAAATCCTGCCGCATCTATATTAGTTGGAACTTGGGCACCATTATATGTAATATCAGATAACCATTTTTTATACTCTTCCACCGCAAGGCGTCCATTAGCACCCATCTTGTCAAGGCCTCTCCATACCCAATCACCTACCTTGGCTCCTATTTTATAATCATCACTCCAATCCCCTTTAAGCACATTAACAAAATAAACAATATCGCTGTATAAAGTGCGTTCAAATTCCAATAACCCCAACCATTCACTTGTAAAAGTAACACCATATTTTCTCTGAAAGAGATGAAATAGTTCATGAGTAAATCCATGATAGGTAATATTATCTGTATCAGTAAAAAACAAAGTTCTATCATTGGGGTCATAACCTGCTGTTTCATATTCAGGGCCAGAGGGTCTCATCTCTACATTTTCAAAAAAAGTTCCCGATGATAGTAAATCATTATAGATTGCTCGGTTACCATTTAGACAATCATCATCCAAATCATCTACAATTTCATCAAGTTTAACTATTTGACCTTCACTCAAATTTTTATTATTCTTAATTATATCCTTCAATTTAGTAGTCAGACCAGCAACTTGCCCACCACCATAACCACCATCTCCTCCTCCACTTTTAGGAGTTTCTACAGGACAATCTTGATAGATGACATCTATTTCATACCAAGACTTACAATCCGTATAGGTCACCTCTCCTAAATAAAGAGAATACGTATAATAACATTGTTCTACTTGATATATAATAAAACCGTCAGGACAAGTTGAACCGGAACGAGTTAATATAAAATCTTGCTTATCCATGTCTATCAAAGTAATTTCACTAACAATCTCACCATCTTTATATCTCCATCCATTCACAAACTTTCCTTGAAGATCATGATAAAAAATAAGTCCACTAAAATCTTTATCCCTCTTCAAATAAGAATTTTTCTTAAACGGTTTAAAGTTTGTTTTCTCCATATAATCCAGAGTCGGCGATATCGTCATAAGAAACATATAACTTTCTTCTATTTTTTTGTCTTTCAAATAAACAAAAGAAGTTTTTGACTGACTATACTTAGACTTTCCAGTTGCTTTAGCTTTCTCCGATGCAGCCGGATCTACAAAATAAAAGCCACGTTCCGACACTTTACCAATTTCTAAAGCTAGATAATCTTCATTCTTTTCCATTGATATCCATTTCCATTCTGGTTTAATCATCATGGCCGGCGATCCTGTACGTGTAAAAACTTGAACCACATTACCTACACATTTCTGATACAGAGCTCGGGCTTCCGCAACAACAGCAGACTCTTCTCTTGACATATCTACATCCGAATCTTCATCATAGCATGCATAAAATAGCCTGATAATAATTAAGGCAATAAAGGCTATCCACAAATTTAATCCAAAAAATCGTTTCTCCATAAGCAATAATTTTAGTTTAACAAAATATATAATTCAATCAGAATCTCATATTCCCTCAGTCGCCAATTCAAGTAACATCCGATCTATTTCCGGTGCATCCACTTTCCTCTTTTTATGAAGAAGGATTTTTTTTAACTTTTGAGCCTTATCCAAGTCACCACTATTTAAATATAATTTAGCACATAAAAAGACAGGAAGAAAGCGACTTGGTATCATAAAAGAAGCTGTTTTCCAGCATTCAAGTGCATTTTCGTTTTCACCGTTAAGCTGACAGCATTTTCCTAATTCTATATAGGTGTAATACGAAGATTTATACTCTAAGGATTTCTTGTATAATCTTATAGCTTCATCATATTCTCCATTTACCTTCCTCATTGCTGCATATGAGGAAAGAAAAAATGAATTCTCTGATAACCTCTCGGATATTTGCTGCATACAATTGATTGACTGAACTTTTTCAGTAGGGAATGAATACATAGCTATATTCCAAGACTTTTCTATTTGAAAATAATTATATCGTTGATATAAAAAAACACCTCCCAAAAACAGAACTCCATATCTAATTAATTTCATAGATGCATTAGATGATAAATGAATACGATATTCGCTATGCAACGAAGAAGCCAAAAGCGCTAAAGAAACTATTGCCCAAAAACGGAATTGAACATAAGAAAATGGGTATGAGAAAAAAGAAAATGAAAATATGCATAACAATATTCCCTTACTTAGCATAGCATATTTTTTTCTACATACCAACGTGTTCTTTATTTTAAAAATATTGAAAACAAGAATTCCTAACAATACAAATCCAATAAGTCCGTTTTCCACGTACATTTTCAGAAACTCATTATAAGGAACTGTTACTTCATCAGCTAAGTATGAAAAATTAGAATCTGGATTAGCTCTAAAAAAAGCTTCCTGCCAAGACATATAATATGCTTGAAAAGAATCCATTCCACTTCCTAATAGTATATTGTCCATAGAAGATTGTAATGAAATAAACCAGATGTAAAGACGACCTTGAGCTGATGGAATTTTATAGGAAAATAAGAGAATTAGAAGGACCAATAACAAAAACATCATCAGGAACCAATACTTTTTACAGAATCCATTAGAAGAGAACCATCTTTTCTGTACAATATAGCTGATACTAATAAGAAGTGACAGCCATGAAGCTCGCGAATCTGCATATATAAGTGGGATCAGTAATAGCAAAAATGAAAAAGCCACTATATATCTACTCAGACACCAGTATATATTAAAAATCAATACTGACAACATCGCAATAGCTATTTGACATCCCAATATTCCACTATTGAAATAAACTCCGGTTACATCTGCAAGTGTATTCCATTGATAAGGTAACCTCTCATAACCTATTATTATTTGTAAATAAGTAGATAATATGATCAAGAAAATAAGAAAAAGAGTATAAATCGGTTTCATAATACGTATGATAATATATAGCATACATAATATCGTTAAGTTTGTAAAGGTTATCAGCTCTAAATTCCCCCATGAACGAATAAATACATATATGAAAAATACAATAATATACACATCTAACTTATTAAACACAATATATTTCTTTTTACTTTGTATCAATAAAATCAGTAGAAACATACTAATCACAAATAAACTGAGTATCCAGTTTCTTCTCTTTGTAAAGATGGATCTATGAAAGAATAAATTCTATAAGGAAGGAATAAATACAGGCATATAATTGATATCACACTAACAGCATAATATCGTTTTATAAGATTCCATATCTTACTAAATATATTCATAAGTAATATATTTTTCAACTCTTAAGCCTGTGAATATATGGAAAAAACAATGTATTTCCCTTGGTATTTGCGTGAGAAAACAGTGAGAAAATTACCCCACAATATACAAATGATATCCTTCTCTTACAGGTATAAATTCTATGCGTATATTCGTTTCATTTACATATAACTGTTTCCTAAGATATTTAATAACTGTTCTTCGCTTCTCATTAAAACCCATATCATCTAATGGCCAACCGCAAATATTAACAATCTCCTTATTGGACAAAAAGCAATCATCAGAATAAATGAAAGCGGAAAGTAAATTAAAGATCTGTTTAGAACAATATTTTTCCTTTTCCCGATAAGTTAGGGTTTTCTTTCTCTCATCAAAAAGAATTTCATCGATTTGATATTTCCCGTCTGAGATAAATGATATAGAAAGGTTCATTTGTTGCATATATTACAATTATTTTATATTCCAAATAATACGAATAATGAATAACAAACACTTACTATGGTCAAATAGTATTTATCACTGAAAATAGAAAGTGTACAACCAAAGAATATAGTATTCAATAAGGCTGAACTGCCCGAAGATATCAATATTCCGAATACAGACAGTGTGCGTATATTCAAAGAAATCACCAACCAATATGCAAGTAAAGCTATTTTCACAGATGTTTGAGCTACTTGGTGCAGATCATACTTGAGCATTCTGCATCATTCGTCCACCCGAACTCCGTTTCGGCTACACCGACAGCTTGGACTTCAAGAGCAAACCGTATGGCAACAGCATACAGGAAATGCGGCGATATGCCTCGTTTATCGGGACAAGCAATCAGAAAGATTTGCTGACCGATCCAAGCGGCAGCCGCCGTTTCATCTGCATAGAAGTGACCGCACCGATTGATACCAACGTAACCATCAACTACCGCCAACTCTATGCACAGGCAATGGAAGCCATCGTAAAGGGCGAACGTTATTGGTTTGATGATGCCGATGAGGCTATTTTGCGTGAAACAAATCGGGAATTCGAGCAAATGAGTCCGGTTGAGCAGTTATTCCATTGTTATTTTCGTTCACCGGAGGAGGGAGAAGAAGGCGAATACTTATCTCCCATGCAAATACTAGAACATCTACGGAGTAAGAATAAAGATATCAAGCTGACTGCAAGCAATGTAAATCACTTCGGAAGGATATTGCGGAAGAATAATTTGGAATATAAACGAACTTGCAAAGGTATTGTATACCGGGTAGAAAAGTTATAATAATTTATTTTTCAGTATGACGACAAACGGTTTGTCATCACTTATCACAACGGTTGCCGTCACCAGGCAACCGTTTCTGTTTCAATAGATTAAATGAAGTTGTGCAGAAGTGCTGACAAACTATGCAATTCTACCATATCAATACATTTATTTTCTCACAAAGATATGCCTATTTATGAGATTATCTAAGTGTAAAAGTGAATCAAAATTCATCGAATTGCATTTTTGCACTTAAAATTCTAGCATGATAGCGTATTTTACAAAGAATTACTGAAAGTTCGACAAGAAATCACAAATAGAGTAATGCTTGATTCCTTCATAACTATTGCCAATGAACGCATCTTCTGTTACTACAATTTTCGGATAATTATCCTGTATTTTCAAAAGGTTTCCAAATTCTCTTTCAGCTGTCATTTCACTATCAATTCTTAAAGCCACCTGTATATAAACCTTTTCATTATCCTTTTCTCCGATAAAATCTATTTCTTTATCTCCGTAATAACCTATTTTAATATCATAGCCTCTATATAACAAATGGGAATAGACCAAGTTCTCCAAAATCTTCGCTCTATCCGTTATACGATAACCAATGACAATATTTCGCAGTCCCATATTCTCAAAATAGTATTTCTCCCCTATTTCAAACAGGCGTTTCCCTATTAAGTCATACCTTCCCACCCTGTGTATAAGAAAAGCATTGTTCAGATATTCTGTATAGTTTTGTATCTGATTCACTGAAATTGTAGAGTGTTGTGACTTCAGATAGTCACTGATATTTTTGGCAGAAAACAAGTTTCCAATATTTTCAGATAAGAACTGAACGAGTTTTTCTAAAAAGGAACTATTCCGCAAATTGTAGCGGCTAACCACATCGCGGAAAACAATAGTGGAGTATACACTTTTCAAATATTCATTTACTGTTTCATCCTTAAGCGGCAAATTAATCAAATAGGGTAAGCCGCCATAACGACTATACAAGTAAAGACTTTCATTATTGTTTTCCAGTTTATGAAATGCAAGAAACTCAAGGTAAGACAAACTGTACACAGAAAACTCTATATATCTACCACTCAGATAAGTAGCAAGTTCACCTGATAACATTTTTGCATTACTACCGGTTATGTATATATCGTTATTCTCATTTAGCAACAAAGAACGAATTACTCTTTCAAAATTTACTATTTCTTGTATTTCATCAACAAAAATGTAGTTATACTTCTCTTTCCGGAATTTAGACATGATATAAGCGTGCATATCTTCAGCCGTCTGAATATGACTAAATGCAAAATCCTCAAAGTTTATGTATATAATATTGGCATCCGGTTCTTCTACAAGCAACTGATCCATAAGTTGATATAGCAAAAAGCTCTTACCCACACGCCTCTGCCCCGTAAGAACTTTGGCAATATTTTTCCTCATGAATGGCTTTATTCTTTCTATATAGCCATTTCTTTTAATCAGTGTCTTAGGAAATTCCATACGCTAAAAGTTTTAAGTATACTTCAAACTTCTACAAAGATAAAGAAAAAGTTTTAAGTATACTTCAAACTTTCAAGAAATATAGTTGATACATTCCAAAGATGATGCGCATTTATCCCTCCGTGAAATTCTGAAGAAACACAGTTTACAATCCTTTTTATCTTGTTAATACGGAGCTCGTGATGAACTCCGCATTCTTTTTTTAATCACATACTGTACGTTCTTCACGCAACAGCACACCTTCTTTCCATTCTTCCATCTTTACGGCAGGTACACCTCCCTCCTCTTCCATTCCTGAAAAATAGAACCGTTGTTCCCTGCCATCCTTCAGTGTTACAATCAGTCTATCTGCCGAAGGAGCAAATACAGACTGTACACTATTCTCTTTTTTCAAAAGGCTCTATGACAGTCAGGTAACGAACCTGAGCAGCGTCCATGCGCACCCCAAAAGTAATGCGCCTTTCAGCCTCATCACCCAGAGGATAATCTCCACCGATAACTGTTTTCAGACGGACGGCCTGAAGCCCATCCAAATCAAAGGTATATTGAGCAGGAGTTTCAAAACCTGCATTCACAGGTTCGGCAGGAAGCCCCCAACTGTAATTTTCTCCACTAATATTGATGCGACCATCAGCATAGTCTCTGGTATTCCCAAAAGGATTATCCTGCACGTTGTTCTTGACAACCGGAAGATCGGCAAGGCGAATTTGTTTACCGTCTTTCGTTTCCAGAATGGCTTCTGCCCAGAATAAAGTCTTAGAACGGTTGGCATGTTGAGTGGCAGAGGACAGAGTTAGTTTCCGAATACCCGTAATATCAACATCCACCTTTCCTTCGCCTAAAATCCAGGCACCGAAACTGCCTTCGGCAAGTAGTTTGCCATCTCCCTCTACCATGTACTTCAGTTTGCGCTGCGTTCCATGTTCTTCGGGAGCACGCCCAGTGAAAGCTGTGCGTTGGGTATTGGGCCAGGCATTGTAAATGTCCATATAAAGATTTCCCGGTTCACCGGATATGCGCGTTCCACGATTATCAACATCCGGACCGAACTCCGTCAGGAAGCTGGCTTTCAGAGTTCCTGTTACGGAATAGTGGTTGACATCCGTCACCAAAGGGGCGGCGCTTAAAGGGTCAGTGCCGAGCTGTGCCGTATGAGAGATATGCTCTTTTTGATCCGCAGTAAGTCCCAGCAAGCCTTTCACCTGGAACAGTAGGTCGAAACGGTGCTGCTTGTCCTCCATACTCTTGTCATAGTCAGCAAGAACAACATAATCATCGGTAACTACCATCAACCGGCGTTGGAAAATGGGTTCGGTAAATCCGGTCAGTACACCGAACTCCGGATGCTTATCGGGGATAGGGAAATAGCGGGCTTCCCATTCCGTCTTTCTTTAAAATCTCTCGGACCTTTCATGCTGTGGCGGAGTCCGCCGTATGCCGGATAACTCCATGCGGCAGTGCCTTCTACACAACCCGCCTGAAACAAATCGCCCGTATGGAACAGGCTACGCTTACTATCATCAGCTTCCTGCTGTTTCAGATCAACGGTAACCATGTTTTTAGAGATGCTGGTCTGCACATAGAAGTTGTACATGTAGGGGGCATAGCTGTACCATACCATTTCGGGATTGTAGAAGCTACGTCCGTAGCGCATCAATGACAGTAATCCGGTCCGGTCGAAATGTCCGTGATAACCTCCATGGGTTCCATATTTCAATACAGCCTGAATCTTCTCGCGGGCATCCTTTTGAGTGGAACGCAACATCAGTGCTCCGGCATTGTCGGCATAAGCTCCGCGCACTTCGGCGGGTTCCGCATCGGGCAGTTCCGGTACACCGTAAATCAAATCGTTCCTTTTAGGCGTCATACGTATGAATGCCGCATATCGCGGATCACGAAAAGCGTAATAGGCCATTTCGAAACTGTCTCCGCCCACTTCACGTTCCGTAGCGTCGTTGATGCCGAATATCCAACCGCGATAATCAAGAAAGGGAAGCAAGGCATCGGACATCATCTTGATGGTGACATAAGGCTGATGAATAGGACCGCGAATACGGAAACTATGACCGTGATGCAAATTACGACGGTCTGCGTCTTCATTAGCGCCTACCTTATCATATTCAGGGGTAAGATTATAATCTACCGGAAATTTCTCTGTCAATAAGGAATAGCCGAAAGGATTCAAAGCCAACCCTATCTGTATATATTCACTTGCCACCCACAGGTTGTAACTGACGGTACACTCGTACCACCATCCATCGGGCATAGTGTAGGTGCGGAATTTATCTATCAGACAGGAGGGAGCATAAGCACTTCATCCACAAGCTGGAAGTCCTGAATGGCGAGGGCGCAGAAAAAAACACCTGTCAGTTGGGATACAGCCCAGTTGGCGCCCCCGGTACTTTTATAACGGAGAAATAAGTCTATATAGAGCCGGAACGTATATTCAATTTGCGTACATTCCGCATCAGTCAGTATTCCGGCATCCTGAATCAAATCGTATGCCTGCGCCAAGTGCTGAAAAAAGTGCCCCTCTTGAACAGACGACTGGTGGGAAGCTTTCCGAGTAAGCGGAAAACCGTTCTGATAATCGCTTATCATCAACAAGAACTGCTTCACTTTGCGGGCATATTTCAGGCTACGGGTCAGTTGCCAGGCTATGGCGTTATTCATCAAACCATGTTCGTGGGTGGTGGCACAAAGATAAGGAATACCGTCTCCATTAGCCACATAAGGAGGACGCAGGGGGACAATCCATGCTTTGGCATCCTGTACATAACGCTCTTTGCGGTCTTTCGACCAGTCGTAATTTTCAGCCTTCCTTCGCACTTCATCCCATCCTTCAGCCGTATGGATGGTAAACGGATGCGGCATGCTGCGCAGGGTGGTAAACGTTAATGTCCGGACTGCAGCCGGATTGGCAGAAGGAAGAATCTGCAAAGTTTGTTTTTCCCTCCCTCCGGCAGGGATACCCGGTGGGACTATCACGCATACATTCACTTTCCGGGTTTCACCGGAGGCTAATTCCAACTGTGCAGGTTCAACGGTGGCAGGAAAAGCCTCCCAACCATATTTCTGAATGGAAAAGTAAACAGACTGCGATGTCGGTTCGCAATTGGTGACGGTCACCGGATAAATAATGGTATCGCCGGGTTCACCGGGTCTTGAATAACAGTCGGCTGTTGTTTTCACAGAATTTCCTTCCAGCAATCGGGTGGAAAGTACTTTAACTTTGCCCCCACCTTCACCGAACAAGCGGAAGGCAATGGACTTTATACGCCGGATGGTGCTCTGTGACGCTTTGGGAGTATCAAAAACGGAAAAAGGAATAAGTAACCTGCACTCTCCATTCTTCTGCCTTTGCAGAGTGAAACGGGGCACGCCGGGTATCGTATATATTTTCCTTGTCCAGGTCCGTTCCTGCTTTCAGATTCTTGGCGGAAGCAAACTTCCACAGGAATATTGTCCACACCAGTCAGTTTCAGATTAACTTCCAGAGCGTAATAAGACATCAGATCAATGACGGACTGATTGACATAAGGATGTTGAGGCCCATCCGGTTCCGTATAAATAAAAGTGCCATCAGAAGAACACGTCCAGTCTTTAGCCAAGCCCTGCCAGTTTTTTCTGTCGGTAAAGATTCCGGTCTCCAACTTTTGACGAACTATGGAAACATCATAAATCTTGCCTACGGATGCCGTCTCGTCATATGCTTCAAAACGAACAAGTGCGGAAGACTTGCCCTGCAAGACAGAATCCGGAATGGGATATACTATCTCAAACAGTCCGTGACGGTTTCTGTTTAATCCTTCCGTATAAAGAAGAGTACCGTTTACGGAAATATTAAATAAGAACTTCTTCCCTTTTTCGGGTTTATCCTCACCGGAATATTGAACCACCAATAATTGCGGATCTGTGCCCGAAGTCTTCAACTGAAAGGTATTTTGGGTGGATGCACATAAAGCAACAAAGGTACACACCAACGTTAATAATGTCTCATCATGAAGTATCTATTGATTATTTCAATAAACTACGAATGAAAGCGATTTGTCACTCATTCCAATTGCTATCAAAGATACATTTTCCACCGGAAAAACAAATGATAGCCATATTATTTTGATTGGTAGTAAGTGTAATTCATTCTCAATTCGTATTAACAAGAAGAAAGGAATCGAAAACAGATAATAACTTTAAATATAATTTTAGCATAGATGTATATCATGAAACAATTCTTACTACTTATTTTACTTGCCTTAACGGCAATGCCGACAGATGCACAGGAATATCCGAAAGTGATTTTGCCGGGTGATTATCCCGACCCTTCCATCATGCGCGAAGGGGAAGATTATTACATGACTCACTCCCCTTTCTTCTATGCACCGGGATTTTTAATCTGGCATTCAAAAGACCTGGTGAACTGGGAACCTGTGTGTCGTGCATGCCCCGAATACGAAGGTTCGGCCATGGCTCCCGATTTGCTGAAATATAAAGATAAGTACTACATCTACTACCCTACTTCCAAAGGCGAAAATTACGTCATTTATGCCGACAACATCCGCGGTCCGTGGAGTAAGCCTGTAAAGCTGGATGTCAGGGGAATTGACCCGGGGCATGTAGTGGGTGAAGACGGACGTCGTTATCTTTTTACCAATAACGGCTGGGTGGCGCCACTGAGCGATGACGGGTTGAAAATAACAGGTGAAAACAAGAAGGTTTATGACGGATGGGTATACCCCAAAAGCTGGGAAACAGAAGGAGATGATATGTATCTGGAATCTCCCAAGCTTCTATTCAAGGATGGCTATTATTATATGACTTCCGCCGAAGGAGGTACAGCCGGACCTGCTACCAGTCACATGTGCGTAATGGCGCGTTCCAGAAGTATCTTCGGCCCCTGGGAGAACTCTCCTTACAATCCGGTGGTACATACGTACAGTGCTACCGACAACTGGTGGTCAAAAGGTCATGGCACACTGATAGATGATGTCAACGGCAATTGGTGGATGGTGTATCACGCTTATGCGAAAGGTTATCACACATTGGGACGGCAGACTTTGATTGAGCCAATGGAATATAGTCCGGATGGATGGTTTCGACCGACCCAGACTACTACATCTCTGCCCTCCGATCCGAACATCAAACACGGATTAAATCTGAATGATGATTTTACGGAAACAAGTTTAGGCATGCAGTGGACTTTTTGGAAAGAGTATGCTCCCGATCAGCTCTCCTTCAAGAATAATACACTCCGGATGAATGCTAAAGGCAGTTCACCGGCTGACAGCCGTTTGTTACTCATTACACCCGAAGATAAATGTTACGAAACCCAGGTCGATGTACAGGTAGGCAAAGGCAATAAAGCCGGATTAGTGCTCTTCTACAATGAAAAAGCTTTTGCAGGCGTGGTATCTGACGGGAAGAACTTCACTGTATATAGAAATGCGGAACAGACCGAAACAATTCCCAATAAAATAGGACGAAACTTTAAGGTGAAATTGCTAAATCAGGGGAATAAAGTGAAAATGATGGTCAGCAAAGACGGTGATGCCTGGACTGTATTGGCAGAAGATGTAGACGTCTCGGATATGCACCATAATAAATACAAAGGATTCTTTGCTTTGCGCGCAGGGTTGCTTTCTTGCGGAAAAGGAGATGCCGGGTTCAGTCAATTCCGTTACCGGAATGCCGTTCCGCAAGAGAAAGACATGAGTGCGTATCTGATGGTTTTTCATAAAGATGAAACTCACGGCCTGTACATGGCTGTCAGTCATGACGGATACACTTTTACAGCCTTGAACGATGGTGAACCGGTGATTGCCGGAGATACGATTGCTTATCAACGAGGAATACGTGACCCACATATCTATCGCGGACCGGACGGAGCTTTCTATCTTGCAATGACAGATTTACACGTCTTTGCGCAAAGAGACGGCTACCGGACCACCCAATGGGAACGGGACAGCAAATATGGCTGGGGAAATAACCGCGGACTGGTACTTATGAAATCATGGGATCTGATAAACTGGAAACGCACGAATATCCGCTTCGATAAAATGTCGGCAGGGATGAGTGAAATAGGTTGTGCCTGGGCACCCGAAGTGACTTACGATGCACAAAAAGGCAAACTGATGATTTACTTCACCATGCGTTTCCGCAATGAGGCAAACAAGCTATACTATGTCTATGTGAACGATGAATTCGACACCATAGAAACACTGCCCCAGATTCTATTCGAATATCCGAACGAAAAGACTTCGGCCATTGACGGAGACATTACGAAAGTGGGTGACAAATATCACCTGTTTTATGTTGCCCATGATGGTCCGGCGGGTATCAAACATGCTGTTTCAGACAGAGCGAACGGAAATTATGAGTTCGACCCGCGATGGTATGATTTTGAACCCAAAGCATGTGAAGCTCCTAACGTATGGAAGCGTATCGGTGAAGACAAATGGGTATTGATGTATGACGTATATAGTGTTATTCCACATAATTTCGCTTTCATTGAAACATCCGATTTCGTAAACTTTAAAAACCTAGGACGCTTTAACGAAGGCGTGATGAAAACCACCAACTTTACAGCTCCCAAGCATGGAGCAGTCATCCACCTGACAATGGAAGAAGCAGAAAGGCTGGAAAGCTACTGGCAGAAGAATAAAAGAAAGTATGTATCTACGGCCTCTATCCGAAAGAATCCCGTACTCCCGGGATTCTACGCCGATCCGGAAGTGATGTATTCTGAAAAAACAGGAAGGTATTATATTTATCCTACAACTGATGGAATACTGAACTGGGGAAGTACAGCTTTCAAGGCGTTCTCCTCGGACGACCTTGTGAACTGGAAAGAAGAAGGAGTTATTCTGGATTTAAAGGATGTATCTTGGGCAAAGAAGAATGCATGGGCTCCCTGTATTATTGAGAAGAAACAGGCGGATGGCAATTATAAATATTATTACTATTATACGGCAGAACAACAAATCGGAGTAGCCGTTGCCGATAGTCCGACAGGACCTTTCATAGATTCGGGCACCCCCCTGATCGACAAAGTACGCCCTGGAGGTATGAGTAAAGGACAGAACATCGACCCAGACGTTTTCACGGATCCTGTAAGTGGAAAAACATATTTATATTGGGGAAATTATTATATGGCCGTATGCGAACTGAATGAAGATATGGTGTCCATCAAACCAAATACAACAAAGATTCTGATAGACAATGATGCTTACTATAGCGAAGCGGCCCATGTGTTTTACAGAAACGGTTACTATTACTTTACCTGGTCTAAAAATGATACCCGCAGTCCGGAATATCAGGTACGCTATGTACGTGCCAAGTCTCCGGTCGATCCTATTGATGCATCTAAAAGTGAAGTCATACTATGCAAAAAGCCTGAGCAGGGAATTTTCGGTACAGGACACCATTCTGTACTGCCACTTCCGGGTAAGGATGAATGGCGCATAGTCTATCACCGTTTCAAATTTCCGGATGCTGTGACCATGGGAAGAAATGCCGGATTCCATAGGGAAGTATGTATTGATAAGCTGGAATTTGACGAAAACGATTCTATAATAAAAATAGTGCCTACATTGTAAATTATAACAAAATGAAAAGACATCTTTTATCAGGACTTTTATGTATTTGTATGCTTTCGGGAAATGCACAGACTTTCCGCGAATGGCAAGACCCGGAGGTCAATGCAGTGAACCGTGCCCCAATGCATACCCACTTCTTTGCTTACGAAAGTACAGAGGCAGCCACTGAAGCTGTGAAAGAAAAATCAGTCAATTATATGACTTTGAATGGTATTTGGAAATTTCGTTGGGTGAAAGATTCGGATGCCCGCCCCACAGACTTCTGGAAAACTGATTTCAACGACAAAGGCTGGGATAACCTGGCTATTCCTGCCATGTGGGAACTGAACGGCTATGATGTTCCCCTCTATTCCGGTGTAGGATTCGACTGGAAACTGCGGAAAGGCCGGTGCAAGAACAATCCGCCGATACTTCCCGTTGAAGATAATCACGTCGGCTCATATCGCCGGGAAATAACGGTTCCTGCCAACTGGAGAGGTAAAGATATCATTGCCCACTTCGGATCCGTCTATTCGAATATCTATTTATGGGTAAATGGAAAGTTTGTCGGCTATAGTGAAGACAGCAAACTGGAAGCAGAGTTTGATCTGACTCCCTACCTGAAAACGGGACAAAAAAATCTCATCGCATTCCAGGTGTTCCGTTGGTGCGACGGTAGCTATCTGGAAGACCAAGACTTCTTCCGCTATCATGGAGTTGCACGTGATTGCTATCTCTACACCCGCAACAAAAAACGCATTGAGGATATCCGCGTAACTCCCGATTTGGACAGTCAGTACCAAAACGGTTCTTTAGCAATCAACCTGAATCTGAAAGGCTATAATCAGGTTACACTGGAATTGCTCGACGCTCAGAACCGGACGGTCACAACCACCGAACTCAGAGGTTCCGGTGATGTGTCTACCTCCATGGAAGTGGAAAATCCGCATAAATGGAGTGCGGAGACTCCTTATCTATATACCCTCCGCGCCACAGTAAAAGAAGGCGGCAAGGTTAGTGAAGTAATTCCTTTGAAAGTAGGTTTCCGCAAAATAGAAATGAGAAATGCACAACTCCTCGTAAACGGTCAGCCGATACTAATCAAGGGAGCCAATCGCCACGAGATGGACCCGGACGGTGGTTATGTCATTTCACGCGAACGTATGATTCAGGATATTCAATTAATGAAGATGTTCAATATCAATGCCGTTCGCACCTGCCATTATCCGGATGACAGTTTCTGGTATGAACTTTGTGACAAATATGGCCTCTATGTAGTAGCAGAAGCTAATCTGGAATCTCATGGAATGGGATTCAAAGAAACGACTCTAGCTAAGGTTGACGCTTATAAGAAAGCCCACTTAGAACGTAATCAACGGAATGTACAACGTAACTTCAACCACCCCAGCATCATCCTCTGGTCAATGGGAAATGAGTGCGGCAACGGATCAAACTTTGAGGCTTGCTACCAATGGATAAAGTCGGAAGATCCAAGCCGTTTCATACACTTTGAGCAGGCTTATGATACGGGTTCCACTACGGATGTTTATTGTCCGATGTATCCGGTTTACTCCAAATGTATCAGTTATAATGAAGACGACAGTAAACAGAAACCAATGATTATGTGTGAGTACGCACATGCCATGGGCAATGCTCTGGGAGACTTCAAGATATATTGGGATCTCATTCGTAAATATCCCAAATTCCAGGGAGGATTCATTTGGGACCTGATAGACCAATCCCCTCGCTGGACCGGCAAAGATGACAAGATGATTTATGGATATGACGGCGATTTCGATAACTTCAGCACCGGAGACTTCAATTACAGTGACAATGGGTTGTTGAATCCGGACCGCATCCCCAATCCTCACATTTATGAAGTAAGTTATTTCTATCAGAATATCCGGACCACTGCAGGCGATCTTTCCAAAGGCGAAATTAAAATTTATAATGAAAATTTCTTCCGTAATCTTTCAGCTTATTATCTGGAATGGGAACTATTAAAGAATGGTATCCCCATGCGTAGCGGTCGCATAGAAGACCTAAATGTACCGCCCACACAAACCGCTTCACTAAAACTCGACTGGGGCAGAACGGATGAAAACAATGAATGGTTACTGAATGTCCGCTATATCCAAAAAAATCGTGAAGGTTTAATTCCTATGGGACATATGGTTGCCAAAGACCAGTTAGTGGTGAATGCATATAAAGCTCCTACAATGAACTTGGAAAATGTCGTTGATAATTATACACCGGCAATTGTCCCACAAGTTAATGACCAAAATATCAGCAACCTTTTTGTAGAAGGAGAAGATTTTCTTATCCGGTTCAGCAAATCTACCGGATATATGGATCGCTACACCGTTAACGGCATGAATCTGATTAAGAAAGGCACCACACTTTCTCCGAACTTCTGGCGTGCTCCAACTGACAATGACTATGGTGCAAAATTGCAGCAGAAGTATATAGTCTGGAAGAATCCAGACATCAGGCTTGTTTCTCTGAAGAACGAAACGAAAGATGAACAGGTAATTATTTCCGCTGAATATGACATGAAGAGTGTTTCTGCCAAATTGTATCTCACTTATACTATCAATAATAAAGGTAGCGTAAAAGTGAATCAGAAAATGGTAGCCGATAAGAAAGCGAAAGTATCTAATATGTTCCGTTTCGGTATGCAACTGGTTATGCCGAAATCTTATGAGAACATCTCTTATTACGGCCGCGGCCCCATAGAAAATTACAGTAACCGCAATCATTGCACTGATCTGGGAATCTACAATCAAACAGTAGATGAACAGTTCTACCCTTACATTCGTCCACAGGAAAACGGTACTAAAACAGATATCCGCTGGTGGAAACAATTGAACATCAGTGGTAATGGTCTGCAATTTATAGCCGAGGCTCCGTTCTCAGCTTCTGCCCTGCACTATACTATCGAGTCACTAGATGAAGGCTGGGAGAAACAGCAAGGACATTCGCATGAGATTGAAAAAGCAAATTTAACGAATGTACTGATTGACAAAGCACAAATGGGGTTAGCATGTATTGACAGTTGGAGTGCATTGCCGGAACCGGAATTCATGTTGCCTTACGGAGATTATGAATTTACGTTTATCATGACTCCCGTAAAAAACAACATCGTGACTAAATAAATTATATACTTAACTAAGTATAAAACAAATAGAAAAGAATAGAGATTATATTAGGTAATATCCCACCTTAATTCGTATTCTTATGTACAAACCTAAAAATACATATATCATGAGATGTATACCAACCCTTTTCTCTATTCTTTTCTGCTTGTCCATGCAAGCGCAGTTAGTGACATATCCTGAAAGTTTAAATCCGGGTATGCCCCATAATGATGATTACACGGTACGTGTACGCATCCCCGGCGGCGAATGGAAAGATTTGTTCGAATACAACGTACAGGTAGATATGGACAAAGTGCAGAATGCTTCCATGGTGCAATTTGATATGGGAAGTCCCGTAGAAGTAATGGTGAAGAAGAACAATGGCACTGTGCGCGAAGTAGCCATACGCCCTTTGAGTAAAGGTATTGAATACAAGCAGATACAAAACGCCATTCTTTTCACTCTGGAAAAGCCACAATATCTCTCCATTGAGTTTAATGGTGACCGACTGCACAACCTGCATCTTTTTGCCAACCCGATGGAGACTGAAAAATATGAAAAAGAAACTAAAGGAGTAATGTATTTCGGTCCGGGCACACACCGCCCCAAAGACTTACCCAACAATCAGATACGGATACCAAGTAATACAACCGTATATCTGGCCCCCGGAGCTGTGGTCAAGGCAAAACTCGTGGTAGACAAAGCCGAGAATGTCCGCATCATCGGACGGGGAATCATAGACCACGCTGTACGGGGCATTGAAATCACTGATTCCAAAAATATATGGATAGATGGCATTACAGTAGTGAATCCGGACCATTATACTGTATTTGGAGGTGGTTCCACAGGAATTACGATTAAAAATCTGAAGTCCTTCAGTTGTAAAGGATGGAGTGACGGTATAGATATGATGTGCTGCCGCCAGGTACTTATCGACAATGTCTTTATGCGCAATTCGGACGATTGCATTGCTTTGTACAATCACCGCTGGAACTGGTGGGGAGGTTCATCTGATATCACCGTACAAAATTCTATTCTTTGGGCAGATGTGGCACATCCCATCAATGTAGGCGGTCATGGCGATCCGGACTCACCGACAGGAGAAGTGATAGAGAATCTGACTTTCCGTAACATCGACATCCTGGAACATGACGAGGATGACCCGATTTATCAAGGTTGCATGACAGTGGATTGTGGTGATAAGAATCAGGTTCGTAATGTTCTTTTCGAAGATATCCGGGTAGAGAATATTCAGGAAGGACGACTGTTTTATGTAAAAGTACGTTTCAACGAGAAATATGATAAACAGCCGGGAAGCGGCATTGAAGGCATTACTTTCAGGAATATTACATATACAGGCATAGGAGAAAATCCATCGTTGATTCAAGGACTGGACAAAGAACGAACCGTGCAAAACGTGACGTTTGAAAATGTAGTAATCAATGGAGAACGGATGAAGGACTTGAAAGGAATAGTAACCAATGATTTTATAAAAGGGATTAAGATAAAATGAACAATCACGGAGAAATAACAGAAAATAATTGTCCCGATGTAACCTTATCACTATTTTAGCGTCTCAGATTATAAACCAAATGAAAAACAAATAATGAAATTCATCAAATCTTTATGCCTTGGCGGCATAACAACCACTATGCTCCTGAGCGGATGTACCCAGAAGAATATTACTTTAGAAGGCAAAGTAACGAATACATCCGGCGCTCCCATTGTATATAACATCACTACAGATGGCATTTACTTACCGAACAAGATTGATACTTTACGCTTAAATGCCGACAGTACGTATCAGATTACCTTACCTGTAAACGGGAACGAAAAGCTGACTCTTTTTCTATATGGTGAGCGAAACTTAGGTAGTATCTATCTTGCTCCGGGAAAACAGACGCTCGATATCGATGCTTCCAAATCCAATGAACTAAACCCGGTTGACGGCTTAACGAAAGAAAATGAAATACTCAGGAAATTGGCTGATCTGAATGAAAACGTATTTAATCTGCGTGCACGCCGGGGAGATATCTTTAACGTCGGCAAGGACACGGTTGCCTCATCCGTATATCAAAAGCTGACAGACTACGCTACTACATTAGAAAACGAAGTGACAGAAGTGGACGATCAGCTCAGACAGAGAGCCATACAAGATATACGTATACAAGCTTTGATGGCATATATGAATCAGTATTTCGGTAACTACCGGAGAGGTTCCGAAACGCTCAAGAAGGAATGGGACGACGCTTACGCCCAGATGTTGGATTTTGCAAACGTCGGTCAGGCTGAAAGCGTATTCTCTCCTGCATTTGCAGATGTCGTATCGAATATGGCAGGCATAGATATTTTCATGCAACATGAAAGGCGCACGAATGATGACAATGAACGCAATCAACTGTTATTCGATTGGTATAAAACAAATCTGCAAGGCCGGGTACAGGAGGCTGCAATGGGACTTCTCATTCTGGAAGATGAAAGCCGTGAGTATTTTGCAACTGGTATTCCTGCATTGTATGAGGAATTCAAGACATTATATCCTAAAAGCGTGCTAATGCCGAAATTAGAAACAGCTATACAGAAGAACAAAGCGTTCAATGAAGCCGAACTTCCGAAAGATATTCATATATTGAATACGGACAGTGTACGCACCTTTAAGGAAATTACTGACTTATACCCGGGTAAAGTGATCTTTATCGACGTATGGGCTACCTGGTGCGGTCCTTGTCGTGCATCATTTGCACATATCAAACCTTTGCAGAAATATGCTGCTGAAAATGATATCGTGTTATTGTATGTTTCCATCGATACTCCCCAGAAAGCTGAACTCTGGAAAAAAATGACAGGGCACTATAACTTAAAAGGAGAGCATGTCATCATCAACGAGGCTTTCAAAATGGAAATTTATGAGAAGTTCGGGCGGAACGGTATGTTGTCAATCCCGCATTATGCCATTGTCAATAAAGAAGGAGAACTACAATTCCCATCGGCAGCCAGCCCGGAAGATATGGATAAGTTGACGGAACAACTGAAAGAAGCCTCTAAATAAAAGATTATTAACGAATACTAAGGCTCACCGAAATATAACAAAAACAGGCTGATTCCACAAATCTTTTGATTTTTATGGATTCAATTCCATAAATCTTATAAGATTTGTGGAATCATTGTTTTAAATCCCTTATTTTTGAGTGAAGCTTATTCCTCGTTCGTATTAATACTGTAAAAAACAAAAAAACATGAATAGATATAGACTGCTTTTTTCAATCATCCTCTTGCTGCTCTTCTCTCCCTGTTTGCGGGCAGGGGAATGGCAATGGTCTGTGACCCTTGACGGATTCGTCTCTAATGAAACGAACCGGAATCCTACGGCTTTCTTATGGATACCCGCTGACTGTATGCAGATAAAAGCAATTATTGTAGGACAACACAATATGAGCGAAGAAACTCTTTTTGACAATCCCCTTTTCCGCGAAAAGATGCAGAAGCTTGGAATCGGCTTTGTATGGATAACTCCCGGTATCGATCAGCAATGGGATGTATCGAAAGGCACACAACAGATATTTGAGAAAATGATGGTCTCCCTGGCAGACGTCAGTGGATATAGCGAACTGAAAAATGTCCCCATCGTTCCCATAGGCCATTCGGCTATGGCTACCTATCCCTGGAATTTCGCAGCATGGAATCCGGAACGCACTTTGGCTATCATTTCCCTGCATGGCGATGCTCCGCGTACGAATCTTACCGGCTACGGGCGTGAGAATCTGGAATGGGGACGTACCCGTAATATAGATGGAATACCCGGACTGATGATTGAAGGAGAATATGAATGGTGGGAAGCCCGGGTAAATCCGGCACTGGCCTTCCGCATGATGTATCCTGAAAGTTGCATCTCATTTCTGTGTGACGCAGGACGGGGACATTTCGATGTGGCAGATGAAACAGCCGCATACATTGCTCTATTTCTGGAAAAAGCTATCAATCAACGACTGACGGATGAAGTAACGAAAGACGGTAAAGTAAAACTGAATCCGGTGAACCCAACCAAAGGCTGGCTGGCAGAACGCTGGCATCCCGATCAGAAGAAGCGAGCCAAAGCCGCCCCCTATTCACAATATAAAGGTGATCCTCACGATGCTTTCTGGTATTTTGACCGTGAAATAGCGGAAGCGACCGAAACACGGTATACGCAAAGCCGCGGAAAGAAAGAACAATATCTGGGTTTTGAGCAAAACGGCAGTTTACTGACATACGACAAGAAGCAGCATGTACGTGTACAACCCCGCTTCAATCCGGAAGCCGATGGAATCACTTTCCACCTGAAAGCCGTATGTACGGATTCCCTGAGAACCAAACTATCTGATGAGCATGCAGATGCAACACCGATAATCAGTCGCATCTGTGGACCAGTAGAAAAGGTAAATGACACCACATTCATAGTATCTTTCTATCGGATGGGTATGAATAATCCGCGCCGTACCGGTGATATATGTCTGTTGGCAAACCAGACAGGAGACCGGAAGTATAAAAGTGCTGTTCAAGAAGTCAGTATCCGCATCCCCTACCGGAATACGGAAGGACAAAGGCAGTATATATTATTTCCAGGATTACCCGATGTGAAAGCGGAAAGCGGTTCTTTATCTTTAAAAGCCACAAGTGACTGTGGACTGCCCGTCTCTTACTACATCAAAGAAGGTCCGGCTGAAATAGAAGGAGACCAAATTATATTCACACCTATCCCACCCCGCAGTAAATTTCCGGTAAAAGTAACGGTAGTTGCCTGGCAATACGGTATTGCAGGCAAAGTACAGACGGCTGAACCGGTGGAACGAAACTTCTATATATTGAAATAAACATTATAAGCCATGAAAACATATTTTCTATTTATATGTGCCATCTGTTGTTATCTTACAGGGAATGCACATTCGACGGAATATAACATTTTCCAGTTCGGAGCTTCCAAAGACACTTCTGTCGTACAAACTCAAGCCATCAATGCCGCTATTGAAAATTGTTACTGGCAAGGCGGAGGCAAGGTTATCATTCCTTCAGGGATTTATAAATCAGGAACGATTTTCTTGAAAGATAATGTAGAACTACATCTTGAAAGCGGGGCATACCTCTATGCCAGTGATAATTACGATGACTTTCCTGTGCAACCACAAGCATCTTACCGTTCACAAAAAGATGCCGGTGGCTGGGTTTCCCTCATCTATGCAGTAGATGCAAAAAACATCAGTATTACCGGAAAAGGTACGATAGACGGAAAAGGAAAAGGACGAAAAGGGCGTATCAGCGGATTGGGCGGCGACCGCAACGGACGGCCTCGTAACATTCTGTTTATCTCATGCAAAGATGTGCATGTGGAAGGTATTACAATGAGAAATTCCGCACTTTGGAATCAGCATTATTTGAATTGCGAAGATGTTACCATCGATCACATAAAAGTGTACAATCATAGTAATGGCAATAATGACGGAATAGACATCGACGGTTGCCGCCGTTTTATCCTTTCCAACAGCATTATCGACTCTGACGATGACGGTATCGTATTGAAGAGTACGGGTACGGCTCCCTGTGAAAATATAATTATCAGCAACTGTATTGTCAGCAGCTTTGCCAACGCCATTAAATGTGGAACAGAATCAACGGGCGGCTTTAAGAATATTTCAATCTCCGACTGTATCGTAAAACCAAGCCGTCATACCGGGGAGCGGATTCTAAAATCAACTCCAAGTGGCATTACCGCCATTTCATTAGAAATTGTAGACGGCGGAATAATGGATGGGGTTACCATCAATAATGTTTTGATTGAAGGGACTGAATGTCCACTTTACATACGCTTAGCCAATAGAGGAAGACAGTACCTGGATGATGCACCGGTTCCTCCCGTCGGAAGAATGCGAAATATCCAAATCAGCAATATTACTGCCTACGGAACCGGTAATTTCTGTTCTTCAATCACGGGTATCGAGAATGCAAAAATAGAGAACATATATCTGAACAATATCCGTTTCATGAATCGCGGCGGACTGGTGGAAGGTGCTTTTCTGCCTGATCCGGCAATGGAAGGAAAACGTCACGATGTAGCAAGCGGGACGAAATGGAATAGATACTGGTCTTCTTTCAAAGAAGTGAAGGAAGACGAAAAGGGTTATCCCCAGCCCACTGTATGGGGAAATCTGCCAAGTTATGGATTGTTCATCAGAAATGTGGAGAATATCACAGTAAATGACGCTACGTTCATGCCCGAAAAACCGGACCCACGTATTCCCGTGATTGCCGTAAATGTAGGTAACCTGCAAATGAGCCATATACAAGTGGATAGCCGAAAAACTGACACAGACATTTTAATGCATAATGTATGGCAACATAAAATAGATGCTCAACTCCGCATTTCGGGAGAGATGGCTGATTTTAAGTCCGGTCGCATCGATGTTGGCAATGGCTCGCTCTATTATGAAGAAGCCGGAAGCGGAGAACCTGTAATCTTTGTACATGGCCATTCACTGGATCACAGAATGTGGGATGAACAATTCGCTGAATTTGCCAAAGAATACCGTGTGATCCGTTACGACTTACGGGGGTATGGTGCTTCTTCCTCTCAGACCGAAGATTATCAGTTTACCCATGTACAAGACCTGGTGACACTGATGGATTCTCTCCATATCCGGAAAGCACATATAGTTGGCTTGTCGTTAGGTGGTTTCATCGGTGCCGATATGTTAGGTTGGTTTCCCGAACGCATGGCATCAGCTTTCCTTGCAAGTGGAAATATACGTAAGTCGAAAGGACCTAGCCAACCTATGACCAAAGAAGAAGCTCTGAAACGGGATGAAGAAATTGCCGCCCTGAAAGTGAAAGGAGTCGACGTCATGAAGCGTGAATGGTTTGAAGGGCTGATGAGTTCGGGAGGTACCCGGAAAGAAAGGATGCGTCAGCCTTTATGGGAAATGATTGATGACTGGGATGCCTGGCAACCATTACACAAAGAAGTACGGGTAGTTGCAGGTCTGGATGCTTATGAAGCCATAAAAAAGAATCATCCCACAGTGCCGACTTTAATCGTGGAAGGCAAGTCAGCCAACAACCGCTATTCCAATCAACCGGAAATTCTGAAATATCTGCCGAACGGAAAGCTAAAGGTGTTGGAAGACTGCGGACACATGCTGAACATGGAACAACCTGAAGCATTTAATGCTGCATTGCGTGAATTTCTGAAACAATAAATTCACGCAATACAGATAATGCTATAAAATATAGAATGTTTGTGTGATAGGTTCGGCCGTTTGAATCTTAGGTTCTCCACTCCTGCCATACTGCCACGCCACTACCGTAACTTTTACCGGATAAACAGCACGCGGAGGAATCGGTGTAAATATCAACTGATTTCCCTCCACTCTGGCTGGTCCGGATTCTACATAAAAGCCAACAGGTAAGCCACTGTCGGAAGAAGCTTGTAATGTGACAGACTTTATTCCTCGTTTGACATCAGCCAACGCAGCAAAGGAGACTTTCTGTGGTGCTCCATCTATATTGCGAACGGGTATGGTGATCTGCGCCTGCTGAACAATCGGTTTATATTCCTTATCTCCCGGATGACGAACAGCAAAAACAATATCAGCCTTAGAGGATGCCCAGGAAATACTCCGATTCCATTCGACCTTGAAGGTATGGTTGTGAATTACTGCGGGGCCTGTTATCATTTCAAAGCAAATGGAATTATCCGCTGCATGGCCAATGCGTGTACCTACAGGCAAGTCCGTCCAATTCTTCAGGCGGGGACTATCACCGGGAACCGTATCCAGGAAAACAGGAGTCAGATGAAAAGAAACTCCATCTCCCTGAGGCAGAAATACCGGGTGAAGTTGCAAATGACTGTCACGCTGAACTACCGGCTTACCTTCTTGCACGACACCCACTAACTGCGGCTTCATGTTCCGGAAACGGGCTTGATAGGCCTGAGTAGCTTCTACCATTTCTTTATCAAAAAACCAGAAAGCATCATCCGGATTACCTTTATATTCTGCTACAGGCGCAGGCATACAAGTGGGTGGTTGATTCTTTTTCCAACGCTCAGCGAGCCAACCGGTTTTAGTAGGATCCACATGCCCGTATTGCAATGCTTTCTTTATATAAAGTGCGATATACTCAGCCTTACCGGGCGAATAAGCAAAATGGCCTTCGGCAGGACAAGCCAACATGCTCAATGGCAACAAAGGATGTTCTTTCCGCTCCTTCAATCCCTCATTACTCCAGGTATGTGCAGATTCATACTCCCCCATTGTTTCAAGACATGGGATATAGTCGATATTACGCTCTCCCCAGATATCCAGATTCAGCCATTTATCACGTACATAAGGCCACTGTCCACTGACTGAGATACAAGCTAATGTACGGTCGGGCATATATGCAGCTAAATAGTAGGGCCAGCTGGCAGCTGCCGAATGTCCGATACCAATCAATGGAGCCGATGCCAACTCCGTATATCCTGAAACTGACGTCAGATCTTTCAGAAAACCCTCTAAAGTTTCCCATGCTCCATCTGTAAAGTCGAATCCATGATTGAAAGAAGGACAAACCCATATTTGTGCTACATCCAATTCTGCCATCTTAATGCGGAAGTTCTCATCTTCCATTATAGAAATTTCTTCCATATTATGCTGTGCCACAAGCACAGCTTTCACGTGTTTACATTTCTCTGGTATCCATAAATAGGCTTTGGCATCAGGATTTTTCGGTTGTTTAGCAAAATTACGTACCGGCACAGCCCACTGCCATACGGCAGTCTGGGCTGAGACAGTGAACGTGATTACAATAAGAAATACCAACGAAAACAAAACTCGTATATTCATAGTATGCTTATCAGATACTTCCCGTACCACCCTATTTCTTGTTTTCACATGTTTCATCACAGTTTCTGTTGTTTATAAGTTTTTAAAGATTTATCCTTAGTAACCTCGGGCACTAAACGAATGGCAGAACCTCCCGAAGCCCTCAGATTAAAATGCAGCACAGTCTTGGCATTGACGCGGAATTTTGAGACTCTGACTTTCGTTCGTGTAGGAATAGATTTGTCGCCATCCGTATAGATTTCAGCCACATAATCTTTTCCGGCAGGCAGAAAACTCAAATCAACCGGCAACGTCCGTGCTTCATTATTTGTAATTGAGCCTATGAACCATTCCTCTCCTCTCCGGCGAGCTACAGTAATAAACTCACCAACTTCACCTTGTAAAACCTTCGTATCATCCCAGGTGGTGTACACATCATCAAAGAACTTTAATTCCGGTTCGTCCTGTGAATCCGAAGGTTTATCATACCAGTACATATATTGCAGGGGACTGTAATAGACAGCTGCTAAGGCCAATTGATGCGCCGGTGTAGTCTGGATGGACTTAGAACGGGGAACACCATAATTATCTTTTTCAACATTCAGCCTGCCAAAGTCCTGGCGATAGTAACATATTGTATAATCAGCTGCTCCGGCTACAAAGCGGGTAAAAGGCAACGTAACATTGTGAGTGGCATCCGGAAATTCTTCATTGCCGCGAATACCTTCCTGAGTCATCAGATTAGGGATAAGTACGACTAAAGCCTGTCGGACGGTATTCATCATGAATGTCTACCATCAGCCCATAATCAGCACACTTTCACGGCTTCGTGCATCCATTTTGTCCACACCTGCGAACCTACCTGCACAAACCCAAACTTAATTCCAGAAATTCCCCATGATTTATACAAAGGAAGTATCTCATCCAGCTGTTGCTGCAAAGCCCGCTGATTAACATAGAGCATAACTCCGATGCCATGCTGCTTCGCATAAGCAACCACTTCTTTCAGATTCAGTGCATCTATTTTCGGATTCCTACGCGGATCAAGTGTTACAGTAGTGGCATCTGAAGCCTTATCATACTCAAAACCATACCAACCGGCATCAAAGTGGATATATTGCAGATTCCGTTTTACAGCAAAGTCTACCAAAGCTTTTCCACCTTCTGTGGTCAAGGTCACTTCACGCATCACTTTTCCCGGTTTAATCCAGGAAGTATCCTTAATCCGACATGGCGGATTAAGATTTAACAGGATATCGTTGTGTTCTAAAATCTCACCCGGCTTGTCAGCACACATGATTACACGCCACGGAGTAGAATAAGGTGCAATATCTTCTACCGGACCATACATAGCCGATATAATCGTATTCTTTTTAGTCGATGACACATTGAACTTCGTACGTACATAATCCACCACTTGCGCTTCAGCCAAGCAGACATATCCTCCACCTGCCAGTGTCAGCAGCAACGGACGGTCCGACTCGCCCGGCCAGCTTTCAAGAGGCAGATAAGAATACGGGGTCTGAGCTTTAGGGGTAAAATAGGCTTTAGTACCTTCGGGCATGGTATTCTGTATACTCATCTGTAATCTTCAGATATTGTCCGCCCGGAAAATGGTAGCGGAAGGCAATTCCCTCATCATAGGCACGGATATCAAGAATCAACTTATCACGTCCGTTCTGACGATTGACAAGTATTTTCCATGCATTATAGCAGTCTTTAATTTCACTTCTTTCACCATAGACCGGATGCCAGATCGTATCTTTCCGACTACTATCCACAGTTCCGATTTCAACTCCATCCCGCCATTCTACATTTGCATTGATTCCCAATAAGGAAGGTTTTACTGTCTGTTTTCCGTTCCAGGTCAAAGAATAGTGTAATTGTCCACCGCTATCACTCAACGTAAACTGGTATTTTCCATCCGGTGACGTCATATTCACCTCCTTGCCCTGTACACTCAAAGACAAAGCTACCCATAACACTCCTACAAATAATTTTTTCATATTTCCAAAAGTTAGTAAATTATTGTTTTTGATGTATCATCTTTTATTAAAAGACGTATAACGGCTTGTTTTTACTCAATACAGAAAGATTTAAATTCCTTTTTCTTTTATATGTGTTCTCGGATGGGCTGGGAGGATAAAAGTACAAAAACGTACTTTTGAAAAGGACCTTAGCTATATTTAACCCTTTTCCGCATTGATGTTTATCGTATAATTGGAAGTCCAAGAGGTAAAGATAAAACAAAGTAAAAGAGAAAATGAAAAGAAGGACTACCTTCGTCTGTGAAGATAGTCCTCTAAATATCAGTCATCTGTTATACCTATTCCCATCCAGGATTATTACCAAGTTCCTGTCCATTAGACAAAGTATTTAACCATGTAACAGGAATAGGACGAAGTTTATATTTACTTTTAAAAGTAGTCTCATTTAATTGGGTCTGGATTAATCCACCTGTAATATTTGTAACATCCCAGTTGTATTTCAAAACCCTTTCAGCCAGTTTTCCTGTACGTTGCAGGTCGTTCCAACGTGGTGCTTCTCCATAAAGTTCCAATGCTCTTTCATCCAATACATTATCCACTGTAACAGTACCTGCATATTCTTGCAATCCACTTTCCGGTGTATTATTCATGGCACGTTTACGTATCTGATTTATATAATACAAAGCATTAGAATTATCTCCCATTTTAACAGCAGCCTCAGCAGCAATTAAATAAGTCTCAGCTAAACGGAACAAATAAATATCACGAGTTCCATTTTCGACTGTTCCTAAACTGTTATAACGAGTATTGCAATCTTTAAATTTCCAAACAGGAAGCCAAGCGCGTGACTTAGAGTTAAAGCTCTGATAACCTGTTTTATAATAATCATCATTACCGGCATCAGTATACGTTCCCTCAGGATAATTATAGAAAAAACGCCCACGGTTATTGGCCGCTGTTTTCTCAGCATCTGTATATTGCTTATATCCACTCTCCCCGGGAACGGGGAAATAAATAACTGTATCCCCCTTTGCTACATTCACACCATTCGTACTTTCAAACCAGTTTCTACCATAAGCGCGTCCATCTACAGAAGTTGCCGGATCACCATTCAACGGGCTCATAAAAGTAACTTCCGTACGTCTGTCTTTTTTCCAGTCGAATAATAAATAACTATATTTGGTCGGCATAACAGAAGCATAATCATTACAATAAATTGAAGAAAAGCCCAAATCAGTCCAACCTTCACGATAAACAAACAAATAGAATTCTGTCTGAATATTATTATTCCATCCTGCTCCGGCAGAAAAGTTAAGACCGAAAGATAATTTCATCATTCTCTTCATTTGCCTGACGATGAACCATTGCATAATCATCCAACAAGGCATGTCCGGAATTATTAATTACATCTACGGCATCATCGTAAGCCTTTTTAAAATCATCAGCTTCTGCATAACTCTGATATCCGCGAGTCAAATAAACAAGGGAACGAAGATGTTTTGCAGCCGCTTTTGATACACGTCCATAATTCGCCGAAGTCTGCTTCATGGGAAGAGAAGAATCCATAACGTCCTGCAAATCAGCCAGAATTTGTCTGTAAAAATCAGCACCACTATTCAATTGCGAAGTTGTAGAAGGTGAAGTCGGCTCTTCCAAAATCAACGGAGCTTGTCCCCAATTCTTCACGATTTCAAAAAGATATAAAGCACGCAAAAACTTGGCTTCCGCAACCCGCTGAGCCAATACCCCCTTATCAATGCCATCAAATAGATCCTGATCTTTTGTAACTACCGCACCGGCGCGACAATAGCGGCATTGACATTTTTCAACGATTCGTATACTACTTTCCATTGATTATAAACAGTAGCATTATCATTAGCATAATCCACCGTATACTGATTTAAAGCATTGGTTGCTGTACCGTCATTCTGAGTCCCCAAATCCGTACCAAGTTGGGTCAACAGAAAATAGTTGGTTGTATTATAAACAGATTTTAATGTGGAATAGGCTCCATTAATAAGAGACTCATATCCTTCAGCCGTAGCATAATATTCTTCAGCAGACTGGCTAGACCAATTTTTTTCATCTAGAAAAGACGAACACCCCGAAACTGCGAATACAGACGCCAGCAGGAGACCTTTAGTAAAAATATTTTTTGCTTTCATATTATCCTAATTATTTGAATGATAAATTAATACCGAAAATCACATTTCGAGTCATTGCATCCGATGTATTGATACTGACATTCAACTGTTCAGGATCAACCACATCCTTTGCACAAAAAATAAATGGATTCTGAACAGTTGCATATAGACGCAAATTACCTAATTTCATTTTTTCAAGAACTGACGGTTTGAAAGTATACCCCAAAGTAATATATGAGATTTTAAGAAAATTACTAGAGAACATCGTATGCGACATCTCTGACTTTGCATTTCCCCATGATCCTGCTTTACTCCGATAAGTACCCATGTTGCTAGGCTGCGCAGAAGCATTGGTAGGATTCTCCGGAGTCCAATAATCTTTTCTTAAGTTATTAAAATTGAGATTGTTGTTTTCCAATGCATACGAAACATAAAACTGGTTTCTAGCTCTTGCTCCCGCTTGGAAGGCCGCTTGAAATGACAGATCGAATTCCTTGTATGTAAATGTATTAGTCATACCACCTGTCCAATCCGGAGTACGTTTACCATCAATCACACGATCTTTATCGTCAATCACACCATCCTCATTCAAATCCAAAGGTTTATATTGACCAGGTTTACAACCATATTTAGCTGCTTCTTCAGCTTCATCCAGCTGCCATACTCCCAATGTCATCAAATTATAATTTATATCAATAGGCTGACCAATAATCCAAAGATTACTATAATCACCACTCATACCAGCTAAAGACAATCCACGGGGAAGTCAGATCTTCCTTATATTGCAAATCTACAATCTTATTTTTGTTATAGGCAAAGTTCAGACTGGTTCTCCATGAGAAATCTTTAGTACGGATATTATCCGAATTAATATTTACCTCAAACCCTTCATTTCTGACAGATCCCACATTCGCTTTCACAGAAGAATAGCCGGTAGTAACAGGCACTGTCTTATTCATAATCAAGTCTTCTGTCAAACGATTATAATATTCCACACTACCCGAAATACGATTATTCAATAATCCGAAGTCAATACCCACATTATACTCTGTAGTACGTTCCCACCCCAAATCCAAATTCCGCAAATTATTGGGAACATAGCCGATAGACTCATTAGAACCAAATGTATAATATTTAGCTCCGCTAATAGAGCCCTGTGTCTGATATGCACTTACATTATCATTACCGGTCTGGCCATAACTTAAACGTAACTTCAAATTACTCAACCAAGACAAGCTCTTCATAAATTCTTCCTCCTGACACTCTCCATGCTACAGCTGCTGATGGAAAACTTCCCCACTTATTACCTTCCGCCAATTTTGACGAACCATCCAAACGGATACTTGCAGTCAGAATACTTGTCCTTATACACATAATTGGCACGTGCTAAATAGGACATCAAATTCGTTTTGGTAAAACCGGAAGAAGAAGTATTACTTGCCGATCCTCCAGCCAAATTATACCACAAAGAGTTATATGACAATCCATTACCAATTCCTTTCAACTTCTCATCCTGTGACTGCTGCATAGAGAATACTCCGGTCAAATCTACGCGATGATCTTCAACTGAAAGTTATAATTCACAAGATTATCCCAAACCCAATCTACATAGCTGTTTTTCGCATAATTACTGGTTGCCTTATTTTGTCCTTATTAGCCTTCGTATATTTACCTCTGTACTGGCCAATCTCCTCCAGATTTATATCCGGAGAGAAAGTAGTCTTCAATGTCAATCCTTTAATTGGAGTTATTGCCAGTAAATATTACTTAGCAGATTGTACTTCTTTGTTTTATTCAGTTCATTCTTCATGGTAGTCAACGCATTATACTGACCATTGGAATAAGCCCACATTTCCTCCCCTGTCACCAAGTCAGTCGGATGATAAGTAGGACGTAGACGAAAGCGTCCTGCAACAGGTCCGAGTTACCCGTATCACGTACAGAATGGGTTCCATACATATTAATACCAAATTTCATGTATTTACTAGGCTTACATCTACCACTGCCCGAAGATTATAACGGGAATATTCTTGAGGTTCCAACATACCATTTTCAAAATAATATCCGGCAGACAAGGCGTAAGTAGCCATTTCATTACCTCCGGTAGCCGATATGGTATGATTCGTCATAAAGGCCGGCTTGGAAACCGCATCCACCCAATCAAAATAGTTACCATCCTGAATGGCCTTCAATTCTGAGGTTGTAAAAATTTGACTATCATCCACATATTCATTATTATTTCCGGCTCTCTTAGCCTCTCGTGCCAATGCACATATTCTTCACCAGACATCATATCGGGCATATTGGTATATTTCCTATATCCGGCATAACCGCTATAGTCAATTTTCACTTTACCTATCTTACCTCTTTTGGTAGTAACCATTACCACACCATTAGTGGCACGGGAACCATAGATTGCGGTAGACGACGCATCTTTCAGAATATCTATTTTTTCGATATCATCTGGATTCAGATTAGATAAAGAAGCTCCTGGCACACCATCTACAACTATTAAGGAGACGTACTTCCGCTAATTGTATTCAAGCCACGGATCAGAATATTATATTCACCACCCGGTTTATTATTCGAACGCTGGATTTGTACACCCGGTAAAGCTCCCTGCATAGCCCCTACCGCATCCGTTCTACCACTTCTCATTAAGTCCTGAGTAGAAACGGAGGATACCGCACCTGTCAAATCTGATTTCTTCATCGTACCATATCCTACTACCACAACTTCATCCAGCAATTCAGAGTCCTCTTTCAAGGTTATTCTCAACGTACGATTGGAGCCAATTGTAATTTCCTGAGTCTGATAACCGACATACGAAACCTGCAACTTCCGGTTGGGAGAAACATTTAATGTAAAGTTACCATCAACATCTGTAATGATGCCATTGGTGGTACCTTTTTCCATTACTGTAGCACCAATAACCGGTTCTCCTTGAACATCCACTACCTTTCCGGTTATTTTAACCGAATTCTGCAATACCTCCTGAGATATAGGAGATACAGCCATACCATCCACTTGTTCTGCAGCCATTTCACTTAATGGCAAACAGGACAATGCTAAAAGCATAAAGAATTTGTCTTTCTTATTCATAGCATGCATTTTAAGTTTAACATAAAAAATCACATTTAATTATTTAGTCAATATATCTTCAATGAACATAGATTAAACGGGAATAAACTTTCATTCACTCAAACAAAAGATAATTTTCGCTATTTTTTTTAGGAACATAGATAAGAATCCACATATTCTCGTAACACGTTGCGGGCGATATATATTTGATTCTCTACTGTTCGTATTGATAATCCTAACTTTTCGCTGATTTCCGGATTAGAGTACTCATTCTTATACTTCATTACAAATATCTGTTTACATTTAGGAGGTAACCCTTTTATACGATTTTCTACTATTACAAAAAATTCTTTTGTCAAAAGAGTATTGTGCCCATCTCTATTCAATGCAGATATAAAGTCATTTCCAGAGACTTCTTCATAATGCTGTTCTATTTGCTTATGACGTATCAAATCAATACAGCGGTTATAAAGGGCTTTGTAGATGTATTTCAATACTGCACCTTCCGATACAAAATAATTAGTCTGCTGTAGCAAATTGATAAATACATCTTGTACAACGTCTTCAGCATACAATTCCTCTCCCATCGTTTTTTCAGCATAGTGCACGAAAAAAGTGTGATACTTTTTATAAATTATCTCGAAAGAGTAATTTCCAACCGGACAATATCCGGCAATCATCAATTGTGTATTCATAATAGATAAGATTAAGGAAGTATTTATAAATTAGCCAGTATAGAACGTTTCTCTTGTAATCTCTTAAAACGAATTAATGCTTCAAGATAATAATAGTCCGCATAAATAATGGATGCATCAACTTCTCCACCACGAGGCATATGACCTACCGAATGTAACAAAAAAGCATATTTTGTATCTCCTGCCTTATAAGCAGAAGATGATAACATTTCAAGCATCTTTTCTGCCTGGTCATAATAATAATGTGAAGAGTCACGCTCGGTTACATAAGTAGAAAGTTCCAGTAAAGCAGAAGCTGTAATAGCCGCTGCGGAAGCATCTTTAGGTTCTCCAGAAGACAAGTCGGGAGCATCAAAATCCCAATAAGGAATTAAATCCTCCGGTAAACGGGATAAATAAGCATCTGCTACTTTTCGGGCAAAGTTCAGAAAGCGCACTTCTCCCGTTTCACGATATACCATAGTATAACCATAAATAGCCCATGCTTGCCCACGTGCCCACATGGAGTTATCGCTCAGCCCTTGATGAGTCACACCTTTTATAAAATGTCCGGTAATCGTGTCATATACGGCAACATGATAGCATGAATAATCTTTGCGAAACTGATATTTCATTGTGGTATCGGCATGCTCACACGCCATATCATATAGACGGCGTTCTCCCCCGTTTCGGGCAGCCCAAAATAGCAGTTCAAGATTCATCATATTATCAATAATAGTATTATGAGGCCAATTTTCCTTTTTTACCATACCCGGCCATGAAAGAAAAGTACCAACTTCAGGATTAAACAGAATTGAAAGAGAATCAGCTGCACGTAATAATCCTTCTTTATATTCCGTATTACCCGTCAAACGATATCCATTGCCCAAACTACACATCGTAATGAATCCCATATCATGGCTCCTTGCTTTTCTGTGAGTTACAGGAAGAATCTTTTGAGTATAGTTTTCAGCTGCAACTTTCCACATATTATCCTTTGTATTCTCATATAAATACCAAAGAATACCAGGCCAGAAACCTGAAGTCCATGAACCGGGACTGGTGAAATGCCAATTAATATCATCTCCATCGATCGAGTTAGGAATACCTCCTTCTGAGCCAGAAGGAACAATGGCCAATGTACGTAAAGCCTGGGCCTCACAATAATCAATATTGGTATTTACTGAAAATTCCCGGTCGAATTGCTTACAAGCAATTCCCACTACAAATAAAGAAGCAAGCAAAAGAATGGTTTTGTGTTTCATGATATAGCACTTTTTAAATGAACAAATTGATTTCAACGACAACAAAATTAGTAAGTTGAAATTCTTTTCAGACATTCTGAGAAGTGTAATAGGTACCAACCTAAAGGCTGAAACGAGTTTCTCAATAAACAGCTATATTTCAATATTTTAATTATATAAAAAGAAAGAGTACCAAATTATTTTGGTACTCTTTTCAAGAAGTTATATTTCTAAAATGATATCTTTCTCCTTAATATACTCTGCAGGTGATTTACCCTTCAATTTCTTAAATGAACGGAAAAAAGATGTCCGGGAGCTAAATCCACACTGCTCAGAAAGAAACGCCAAAGTATATTTGGAAGCTGATTTATCCTGCACGCGGATAATAAATTCTTCCACACGATATTGGTTGATATAATCGGTAAAGTTTATATTCAAATATAAATTTAGAACCTGTGACAAATCTCCCACATTACAGCCAATAGTATTCGCTACATCCTGCAACTTCAAATCCGGATTCAGATACATCTTATCCTTATTCATACATTCTGTTAACCTTTGTTTTATCCGTGATACCTCTTCTTCATCCACCCTGGATTTCTGATACTTCTCCTTCTGTACTCCTTCGACTTGTACTGTATTCTCACGCATATCCTCTTTCATTTTTCTATATTTACCCAGCAAAGCATAATAGCTATAGAGAAGTACCAAACATGTTAAAAAACAAAGTACCACCATCCATAAGGTGAAAGAAAGTCCCCGTACAACTTCCACCTTAACCGCCATAACTGCACCCGGATTAGACGCCGCCCGTACTTTAAAAACATAGTTGCCAACTGGAAGATTCATATAGGCTACTTGATTGCCTTTCATCAAAGTCAACCATTCCTTATCATACCCTTCCAAAAAATATTCATAGATATCCGTATTTACAACAGCATAATTCAAGGCAGAAAACGTAAATGCAATATTATTCTTATCTGCAGGCAAAGAGATCTTCTCCATAAATGAAGAAGAAAAAGGCAACAATTCATCTCCCGTCTGAAGGATTCTACCAGCAACAGCTACTGATGTAATGGCAGGAGGTAATGGACTTACCTTTCTTTCATGTTTAAGCTGAGAAGTATATTTTACTAATCCCCTTTCATTGCCCCACCAAATAGAACCATCATCCGTAATCTGTACAGGGTTATTAAATATGTATCCGGGAATGCCATCATAAAGAGAGAAAATCTTGTGATGATTATCTTTGATATACAGTAAACCACGTTGTGTACTAAACCACAGTCCTCCATCATGCGGATCTTCAATAATACTCATGACCGAATTATTGGGAAGGAAATCATCAACTGTCAGATGCTCAAATTTAGTAAAATGCTCATCAACTTTAACAACTCCCTCTTTATCGTCACAAAACCATAGATTTTTATGATTATCCTCATAAATATACCGTATGCTTTTTGTAAACGGTTCTATATGTTCAGGAAATACATCCGACTTGAAAGTACCGGTTGACATATCATACAAAAAAACAGCTCCATTCGTTCCTATCCAGATTCTATCCTTTGAATCTGCTTTTAAAGTAAATATTGAATTTATGGCAAGAGACGAATTTCTATTATTGTAATTTACATACTGTCTGGTCAATTCATTATAGACATACACCCCATAAGAACTCCCTATCCAGTATTTGCCCTCTTTATCTCTTTCACATCCGGTAAATGAATTTTGCCTGAAGCAATCATCCGGTTTAAAGAAAGACAGTTTACCCGTCTCTGCATGCAGCAAATACATGCCACCACCATAAGTTCCTATCAAATAATCTTCTCCCAAAGGTTTAACCGACAAAATAATATCCGAACGTAATATAGAAGATTTTATAGTGTAATGTTTCACTATATTCTCTTCTTCGGAAATATAATAAAGTCCGTCACGGGTACCTATTACTTTTCGCCCTTGTTTACCAATCCAGAACGCACGCACATTCAGATTATGGGAATCAAATTTATCCTTAAAAGAATAGATGGAAAAGGTATTCCCACGCGTAGGCGTATAACTCATTCCACCCATGTAAGTACCGATATAAAAGATATTTTTATCTTTCAGTAATGAATAAACAGCATTCGAACAAATGGCATCTTCCTGTATAGAATGCTCTATTGACGTTATTTCTTGTCCGGAAGATGCTTTTATAATTTTGACACCACTTCCATTGGTTCCTACATACAATGTATCATTACCTACAGGTACCAAATCCTTAATACATCCATTACCTATTTGCGGATATATGGAGAAAACTTCCTGCCCAATATCAAACTTCAGCATGCCTTGGTTTGCCGTACCTAAATAAATAGTATTTCCCATCAAAGCCAGACAACTATAGTAATTTAATCCTCCTCTAATATTATTCTCAAACACTCGTGATCTTCCAGTTTCCATATTATAATGGATCAATCCTCCATTTGAAGCGATCCAAACACTATCATCCTCTCCATCTACAATATCCATTAGGCCATTCACAGCAGACAAGGCATTAGAGTCCAGCAGAATCTTTCTGAATACACCACTTTCATACAGAAATAATCCACGTGAACTACCAAGTAGTAATCTCCCCTTCTTACTCACAAAAACCACTTTTACAGACAAAGATTTGCCATCTAAAACAATCGGTTCAACCGTCTCTGTCTTACGATTAAACTTTTATCAATCCTATATCTGTACCCACCCATAAATTTACAGAATCAGTCTCTGCTATCGAAAAAACAGTTCTCCCGGAAAATTGAGGATAAGTCGTCACATTTACCCCATCAAAACGATCCAATCCCATCTGTGTTCCTAACCATACGAAACCACGGGTATCCTTATATATAGCATTTATCGTATTATGGGATAAACCTTCAGATACAGTTACAGAACGAAAAACAGGAGACTGTTGGATTGAATACAGAGATAATGGCAACAACAACATTATCACCATAAATAAATAACGAATGACAAATGGAGCAACTCTCCCTATATAATAATATGTGTCCTTCATACATTCATAAAAATCGATCATTTTCTCCTTATTATTACTAAGAAGTCCGACAAACTTAATGATTTTTTTGATAGAATGTATAGTTTTGCTCACTAAAACTTAGTTTAATCTCATGATGCATTATACGCAGAATTGTTTTTCATAATTAAACTAAAAAGTGCGATGTCGCTTTAGGTAAATCGGCACGTAAATACGCTATATACATATTGACTTCTATCTAATATGTATTAACCTTATTATTTTAAGAATATGATGAAAAAGAAATTTATTCCGTTATTTATTCTTCTCTTTTATATGCTGAATATAAACAGCCAAGAGTTTACTCATCCGGGCTTACTCCATTCTGAATCTTCATTAAAAAGAATCCGGGAACTTGTCAGAAATGAGATACAACCGGCTTACGGTTCATTTAACATCATGCGAGGAATGCCTGAGGGAAAAGCTGATTATTGCATAAAAGGACCTTTCGAAACTATCAGCCGTGCCGGCAGATATGGTTATACCAAAGATCCTTGTGAACGAGATTTTAATGCAGCTTACTACAATGCTATTCTTTGGATAGTCACAGGAAAAGAGCCTCATGCAGACAAAGCAATGGAGATTATCAGAGCGTATGCAAGTACCCTAAAGAAAATAGAAGGTCCGGACGATCCGCTTTGTGCCGGCCTTCAAGGATTTATGCTGGTAAACGCAGCAGAAATCATGAGATATACATATACAGCAGATAAATATACTAACGGATGGGATGCAAAAGATACACCCAAAGTAGAAAGTATGTTCCGAGATGTATTCCAGCCGATACTTACTACTTTCTACAATACCAAACCTTACACCAACGGTAACTGGGGAATTGCGGTAACTAAGGCACAAATGGCATTCGGAGTATTTCTGAACGATAAGAAGTTGTATGAAGACGCTATAGAGTTTTTTCTGAAAGGCCATGATAATGGAACTCTTCCCAACTACGTAGCAGAATCCGGCCAGATACAGGAAAGTGGACGTGACCAGCAACATGCCATGTTAGGGTTAGGATGCCTCTCGGAAATTGCCGAAATAGCCTGGACACAAGGCAGAGACCTGTATAGCGCTTTGGATAATCGCCTTATGAAAGGTTATGAATACCTGGCCAAATCCAATCTAGGCTATGAAGTACCTTTCTTTACCTGGAAAGATATAACCGGAAAATATTCAAACTGGACTACGTTAGGGGAAGAAGGAATAGGACGTTTCCGCTCATTATTTGAAATAGCCTACAACCACTATGTTGAACGCAAAGGGTTAGAAATGCCATATACCCAAATTGTATTAGGCATGATACGTCCTGAAGGACCGGGATTTACTTGTGATAACCCGGGCTTCGGCAGCCTGCTGTTCTATTTGGGAAAAGACTTAAATGAAAGGAAAGTCCCCGGACAAATAAATGAGGATCTTTCCCAACTGGAAGGATGGACTTTCACCAATTGCTCTTATAAACAGGTGGATAATCTAATGTCATTTGTATCATCCGGAGTAAATATGCAAAAGAAAAGGATTTCCTATCAGGCAGGAAACTATCCGTATATTGCTGTAAAGGCACCCAAAATTCCAACATCCGCAAATAAAGACTGGTTACAATTAAGCTATAGCGTTGCCAGTGCTCCGGAATTTTGGAAGTTAGATTCGGATAAGGCTAAAAAGATAGGAAAAGATATCTATGTATTCAAGATTACAGACTATCTGTCAAATAATGGAACGCACTTCACAGAAAGACCAACAAACATTACTCTTATTCTCAATTTTGGGAATATCGGTAATGAACCGGTAATTGTGGAATGGATTCGCTCATTTGAAAAGCTGGAAGATATTTGAGTAATATAAAGTAATCCGCGGACAAGACTAGTTCATTTCTACAGGGTTATGAGTTAATTCACCACAGATTACACAGATTCACACAGATTCTATTTTGCTGATTATTAGATTAATAAATCTGTGTGAATCTGTGTAATCTGTGGTGAGTCTTATTCATTCCTTTCCCGATATGAGCTATATAGGAGTGCAGCAAAAAGCATAACTATCTGTGTGACAACGCACTTGGTGTTCCACTAAGATCAGTCGTAGTGGAACACGAGTTCAGTCCTAGTGGGAAGTGCCTTCAGTCCTAGTGGGAAGTGCCTTCAGTCGTAGTGGGAAATACCTTCAGTCCTAGTGGGAACTATCCTCAGTCGTAATAGGAAAATAGCTCGCTATACAGTTTTAAATTCCTCTAACGGGTTTTGAGTAATATATCCCTCTACTTCGTATATATAAAGAAAGAATTAATAAAAAAGTTATGAGAAATAAGAGTTTAATCCTAATGACAATCTGTGCGGCTCTATCAACCGGCCTTTCCGCTCAATCCATTTATCCCGGACAACATGCCGGAAAAATGAAAAAAGTGACAACAGCGCCGATACAGGTAGAGAGTTTCGACTTAAAAGACGTGCGTTTATTACCAAGCCGTTTTCGCGACAATATGATGCGTGATTCTATTTGGATGACTTCTATAGCAACCAATCGTTTGCTACACAGTTTCCGCAACAACGCCGGAGTATTTGCCGGACGTGAAGGTGGATATATGACCGTAAAGAAACTAGGCGGCTGGGAATCACTGGACTGCGAACTGCGCGGACATACAACAGGGCATCTACTATCAGCCTATGCGCTCATGTACGCATCTACCGGAAGTGAAATATTCAAGCTGAAAGGTGACAGTCTTGTTACAGGTCTGGCAGAAGTACAGGCAGCTTTGGGAAACGGGTATCTCAGTGCATATCCGGAAGAATTGATTAATCGGAACATACGTGGGACAAGTGTATGGGCACCCTGGTATACATTACACAAGCTCTTCTCCGGATTGATCGACCAATACCTCTATACAGATAACAAACAGGCATTGGAAGTAGTTACCCGCATGGGCGACTGGGCTTATAATAAACTTAAACCGCTGGATGAACCCACCCGGAAAAGGATGATACGGAATGAATTCGGCGGTGTGAACGAATCTTTCTATAATCTTTATGCCATCACCGGTGACGAGCGTTATCAATGGCTTGCTGAATTTTTCTATCACAATGATGTTATCGATCCGCTGAAAGAACAACGCGATGATTTAGGAACCAAGCACACGAATACCTTTATCCCAAAAGTTCTTGCCGAAGCACGTAACTACGAGCTGACGCAGGATAATGACAGTCGGAAACTGACTGATTTTTTCTGGCATACCATGATAGACCATCATACCTTTGCACCGGGATGCAGCAGTGATAAAGAGCATTATTTCGATCCACAACAATTATCCAAACATCTGACCGGATATACCGGTGAGACTTGTTGTACGTACAATATGCTGAAACTCAGTCGCCACCTGTTTTGCTGGACAGGAGATGCCAAAGTTGCTGACTACTACGAACGTGCACTCTATAATCATATCCTTGGGCAACAAGATCCTGAAACAGGAATGGTATCCTATTTCTTGCCTTTGCTCTCCGGCTCTCACAAAGTTTATAGTACCCGGGAGAATTCCTTCTGGTGTTGTGTAGGCAGTGGTTTCGAAAACCATGCTAAATATGGAGAAGCTATCTATTATCACAATGACCAGGGAATCTACGTAAACCTCTTTATCCCGTCAGAAGTAAACTGGAAAGCGAAAGGAATAACTCTGCACCAGGAAACAGCTTTCCCCGCAGAAGAGAACACTGCATTGACCATCCAAACGGACAAACCTGTCACCACTACGATTTATCTGCGCTATCCATCATGGAGTAAAAATGTGAAAGTAAACGTCAATGGAAAAAAAGTATCGGTAAAACAGAAACCGGGATCATACATTGCCGTAACCCGCCAATGGAAAGACGGTGATCGCATTGAAGCTAATTATCCGATGAGCCTGCAATTGGAAACAACGCCAGACAATCCACAAAAGGGGGCCCTGCTATACGGACCGCTGGTATTGGCCGGTGAATCGGGAACAGAAGGTATGCAATCTCCGGCACCATTCTCTGATCCGGCATTATACAATGATTACTATACTTACAATTATCATATTCCGGCTGAGCTGAATACCACCTTACAAATAGACCGGAAACACCCCGGACACAGTTTACAGCGTACAGGCGAGGAACTGATATTTAAAACATCACAGGGCAATGTTTTAAAGCCACTGTATGACTTGCATCACCAACGTTACGTTGTATACTGGGATTTGTCATTCACATCATGCCGTCCTGCCGATAACCGGCAGGCGGATTATGATTTTACACCACTTGACTCCATTATCACCTCATGGATGAATAAAGGATACTATCCGGGAGCCTCAATCTGTGTAGTCAGAGACGATAGCGTTATCTTTCAGAAAAACTACAAAGACGTTACCCCTGACACTAAAGTCTATGTAGCCTCTGCCGGAAAATGGGTAGCCGCCGCAGTAATCGGAGCAGTGGTAGACTGCACCGAACTGGACTGGAATGACAGTGTAAAGAAATGGATTCCTGAATTTAAAAACGACATAAAAGGAATGATTACTTTACGTCAGTTGCTTTCGCACACATCGGGTGTCCGCCCTTATCTGCCGGAACCACGCGTAGACAATTACAATCATCTGGATTCGGCAATCATGGAGATTCTTCCGCTTGACACGGTTTTCACTCCCGGCACCCGCTTTGAATATGGCGGACTTGCCATGCAGATAGCCGGCCGGATGGCAGAAAAAGCTATGAATAAAGAATTCGAGGAATTATTTCAGGAATTAATAGCCCGACCTTTAGGAATGAAAAATTCCCATTTCACGCCCGTGAATACAGATGGAGGACACGCTCCCATGTTGGGTGGAGGTCTCTGTACCACTTTGCACGACTACATGCGTTTTCTTGATATGATCTACCACAATGGCGTATTTGAAGAAAAGCAACTACTGAAACCCGAAACCATACATGAAATGCAAGCAAACCAAGTGGGAAATGCAGAAGTTCATCCGGGTGAATATGTGGAACGTGCGCTGAAAAAATATCATACTGGCATATATGGTTTGGGAGAATGGCGGGAACTTATTGATGAAGCAACAGGAGAAGCCTATCAGATCAGTTCACCAGGTTGGGCCGGCGCCTATCCATGGATCAATAAACAGGACCGGGTATATGGATTCTTCATAGCCCATGTACAGGGAAGTTCACAAAAGGAAGATGGCTTCTCGTCATTTTTTGGAAGTCCTGTCATTTCACAAACTGTCTCGAACATTATTTCCCTAAAAAGATAGAATACATTGAGTATCCTCATATCCCAAATCGTATTTATATAAAAACAATAAATACGAAGATATGAAGACTATCGGCTCAGCAATTATTATGTTAGTTCTCACTCCTTCCCTCTTTGCAGACAATGGCAAGGAACTGAAGCTGACATCTCCTGACGGAACACATGAAATAGCATTTTACCAGAAGCAGGTTTCACCTGCGGCAAACGAACTTTGTTATCGGGTAGATTACAAATCACAACCTGTAGTCAATGAATCACGTGCCGGGCTGGAACTGGACAACCGGATATGGGAAATGGCTCTGGGAGCACGAAACCTGAAACAGCCTGCCTGCTGGATGGACAATCTGGAAGTGGACTCTGTGACTTACCAACCCGAAACAGACATCACCTGGCAGCCACTTTACGGTGAACGTAGCAGTGTACGCGATCATTACCGGACCGGCACCCTTTATCTCTCCAAGAAAGATAACTCCGGCTACCGACTCAACATTGAGGTGCGTGCCTATAATGAAGGAGTAGCTTTCCGCTATTTCTTCCCAGAACACCCAAAGGCTATCTTTCATAAAGTAGTAGGTGATCTCACAGAATACGCCTTACCGGCAGGTACAAAAGCATGGACCGAACAATGGGCACAGGCTTTCTTTGAGTACCTGAACATTGATGATATCAAACATCCGGTAGAACGTGCCCTCACGCTGGAACTCCCGAATGGTAAATGGGCCGCATTGGCAGATGCTGATGTAGACGACTGGTGTCTGACCAAATACCTTGCCTCCACAGACAAGAAGAATACACTGACTTCTGTAATGTATAGCCCCGTGGATGTAGTGACTTATTATGCCACTCCCTGGAAGATAGTCATGGCAGCCGACAAACCGGGTGAATTGCTGGAACACAATGATATCATCCAGAATCTGAATCCGCCGTGTGAAATTGCCGATGCCGCCGCATGGGTAAAACCAGGCAAGATTATGCGCGAAACAACTATCACAACCGAAGGAGCTATTGCTACCATCGACTTCTGTGCAGCACATCATATTCCGTATATGCTTTTCGACTGGCAATGGTATATGCCCTGTACTTCACATGACGGGGATGCCACAAAAGTGGTTGCCAAACTGGATATGCCCCGTGTTATAGCTTATGGTAAGGAAAAAGGAGTTGGTATCTGGGTGTACGTAAACCAGCATGCACTCATGAAGCAAATGCTTGAACTCTTCCCATTGCTCCGCGAATGGGGGATTGTCGGAGTGAAATCCGGTTTCGTACAATACGCCAGCCATCGCTGGGCAACTTGGATGCACGACATGGTTCGCTTGGCAGCAGAGAATCATCTGCTGATGAATATACATGATGAATATCGCCCTTCAGGCTTCAGCCGTACTTATCCGAATTTGTTAACTCAGGAAGGCATTTGTGGAAACGAAGAATTTCCCGATGCAACTCATAATGTCACGCTCCCCTTCACTCGTATGATAAACGGTGCAGCCGACTATACGATCTGTTATTTCGACAAACGGCTGAAAACGACTCATGCTCATCAACTGGCAGCATCCCTCGTGTTCTACAGCCCTCTGCAAACGATCTTCTGGTATGACAAACCATCGTTCTATCACGGAGAGCCGGAAATGGAATGGTTTGAGAACTTGCAAACTGTATTTGACGATACGAAAGTATTGGATGGCGCTCCCGGCAAAAACATAACAATGGCACGCCGGAAAGGTCAGGAATGGTTTGTTGCAGCAATGACCAACAATGAAGGTTCTGAAGAAGAAATACCTCTCACGTTCCTCGATAAAGAAAAGAATTACCTCGCCTGCATCTATACGGATGGGGGAGAAAAGATAAAAACAAGTACACAGGTAAAATGTACTTATCTGCTTGTCAACGCTTCACAAACTATGAAGTTCCAGCTGAAACCCAGTGGTGGAGCTGCCATAAGACTGGTACCTATAGACAGGCAGGAAATGAAGAAGTATAAAAAGTACAAAGGAGAAAGATTATAAAATATGATATTTCATTGAGTGAATAAACAGATTCGCTCGTATTAATAGGCAAATAACACATTAAGATTATTTTCAGTAGATAAAGGTAAGAGTTTGTTTAGGTAAAATCTTTGTTTTCAGGATATTTTAAAAAGGTAACTAAAAAGATGAAAAAGATATTTCTGCTTACTACATTGCTATACGCTGCCTGTTGGCAGGCGGAAGCCCAATATGTATCCAAAGCCTGGGTATCTGACCAGAAGGATGGCACATACATCAATCCGGTGCTGCATGCCGATTATTCCGATCCGGATGTCTGCGCGGCAGGTGAAGATTTCTATATGACGGCTTCCAGCTTCGGATGTGCTCCCGGTTTGCCCATTCTCCATTCCAAAGATCTGGTTAACTGGAAATATGTAGGCTATGCGTTGAAACAGATAGAACCCATCGAGTTCTTCAATGCTCCCCAGCATGGAAAAGGTGTTTGGGCACCATCCATCCGCCACCATAATGGAGAGTTTTATATCTATTGGGGAGATCCGGATCATGGCATCTTCATGGTAAAGACCAAAGACCCGGCTGGAGAATGGGAGAAACCGATATTGGTAAAAGCCGGCCGTGGCATGATAGACCCTGCTCCACTATGGGATGAAGATGGAAAAGTATATCTGGTACACGCATGGGCAGGAAGTCGTGCCGCACTGAACAGTGTTATCACAATTTGTGAGATGAATGCAGAAGGAACAAAAGTAATCAGTGATCCGGTACTGGTCTTTGATGGTAATGATGGAATCAACCATACAATTGAAGGTCCCAAACTCTATAAGCGAAATGGTTACTACTATATTTTTGCCCCGGCAGGCGGAGTAGCAACCGGATGGCAGTTAGTATTGCGTTCGCAGAATATATACGGTCCTTATGAGAAGAAGATTGTCATGGCGCAAGGCTCTACCGACATCAATGGTCCCCACCAAGGCGCATGGGTTGATACGCAAACAGGGGAATCCTGGTTCGTTCACTTTCAGGATAAAGCCATGTATGGGCGTGTCGTTCATCTGAACCCGATGAAGTGGGTAAATGACTGGCCTGTAATTGGAGAAGATAAGGACGGCGATGGTTGCGGCGAACCCGTAACCCGTTATAAAAAGCCCAATGTAGGTAAGAATTACCCAGTAGAAACACCTGCGGACAGTGACGAGTTCAATACCCGTCAGTTAGGACTACAATGGGAATGGCATGCCAATTATCAAGATACATTCGGATATACTTCCGACTTGGGATTCATCCGTATTTACGGACATATTCTCTCCGAAAATTTTGTGAATTTCTGGGAAGTACCGAACCTTTTATTGCAGAAATTCATGGCAGAAGAGTTCACAGCAACTACCAAACTAAAAGTTTCCGCCAAAATGGACGGACAGCAATCCGGATTGATTGTTATGGGCTGGGACTATTGTTACCTCGGAGTAGAGAAAGAGGGCGATAAGTTTATATTGAAACAAGTGACTTGCAAGGATGCAGAGCAAAAGATACCCGAAACAGTCACCCGCCTGGCAGAATTACCTGCCAGCAGAAAGTACGAAGCAGGTTTGTTTCCCAACTACGAAAGAGATATCTATCTACGGGTAAAAATAGAGAAAGGCGGTATCTGCCACTTCTATTACAGCCTGGATGGTAAGAAATATAAAGCAATAGGTATGCCTTTCACGGCCCGCCAGGGAAAATGGATAGGTGCCAAAGTAGGATTATTCAGTACCACTCCTTATGGTAAGGAACGGGGATGGGTAGATGCCGACTGGTTTCACATAGATAAATAAAAAGACTGATTATATGAAAACAAAAGAACTACTGTTCGGTGCATGCTTGTGCATGTTTACAGCTTGCAACATGCCCGAGAAAGGAATGGATGTGGATGTATATGAGGCGCTGGATTACTGTGACGCCCAGGTACAACGCACTTTAACAGAACTAAAAGCGGCAGAAGGTACTATCGACTACTCGATGATGCCCCGTAACATCATGGACAGCCTCAACACCTGGCATTGCCGAAAAGCAACAAAGGATGAATGGTGCAGTGGGTTCTGGCCAGGAGTTTTATGGTATGATTACGAATATACCGGTAAAGCAACCATAAAGGAAGAAGCAGAGAAATTCACCGAACCGTTGAAGTTCCTGTCACAAATTCCGGCATACGACCATGATCTGGGTTTTCTGATCTTTTGCAGCTACGGCAATGGATATCGGTTGACACATAATCCGGAATACAAACAAGTGATTCTGGATACAGCAGATTCACTGGCAACTTTGTTCAGACCTCGTGTAGGTACCATACTTTCATGGCCACGCAATATAGAAATGTTCGGTGGACACAATACGATCATGGATAATATGATAAACCTGGAAATGCTTTTCTGGGCTGCCAAGAACGGAGGAAATCCATATCTGGCAGATATAGCCGTATCGCACGCCGATAAGACTATGAAATATCAGTTCCGTCCCGACTACACTTCCTATCATGTCGCTGTCTATGATACTTTGACGGGCGACTTCATAAAAGGAGTTACACATCAGGGATATGCAGACAATACCATGTGGGCACGCGGACAGGCGTGGGCTATCTATGGATATACAGTAGTCTACAGGGAAACATTAGATCCACGATATCTGGATTTTGTACAGAAAGTAACAGATGTATATTTAGAAAGATTGCCGGAAGACTATGTGCCTTACTGGGATTTTGATGACCCCAATATCCCGAATGTCCCACGTGATGCCTCCGCTGCAAGTGTAACCGCATCGGCTTTACTGGAACTCTCCACTTACCTGCCCGGCAAAAAAGGAGAAGAATATAAGAATGCAGCTATAAAAATGTTGGCAAGCCTGAGTTCGGACAAGTATCAATGCGGCAAAAGCAAGCCGGCATTCCTCCTCCACTCCACCGGACACTTGCCGAATAATTCAGAAATAGATGCCGCCATCATTTATGCAGACTATTATTATATCGAAGCCTTGGTTCGATTGAAGAACTTAATTGAAAATAAAGCTGTCATATAGAAGCAACGTTATCCCCTCTTACTGTTTTGGTTTGAGGGGAAGCGTAAACCAAAATGTAGAACCTTCTCCCAATTTAGAATTCACTCCGATTTCGCCTCCCATATTCTGAATAATGAGCTGGCAAATAGGCAAACCTAAACCGGTGCCCTGTTTAAAACTATCCAACTTAATGAAACGTTCGAATATAAGATGGAGTTTATCTTCCGGAATACCAGTTCCCGTATCAGTTACATAATAATAGATGTCTTTGTCACACACTTCATAGCCATAGCGAATGCTGCCGGTCGATGTAAATTTACAAGCATTAGTCAGGAAGTTCAAAACCAATTGTTGAAGTCTGTTTTTCTCTGAATAAACAACATAATCATCCGGCATCCCCGGCTCAAAAATCAGATCAACCCTATCCTGCAAACGAGACTCAACAACTCCCTTCAAAGTTGCTAACACTCCATTTAATCCAAATTCCGAATAATACAAATCAAGAACTCCAGCCTCAATCTTGGATAAATCCAGAACATCATTGATAAGTTGCAGCAAGATTCCATTATTCTTCTCTATGATGCTGACATACTCCTTCTTCTCTTCTTCATCTTCAGTCATAGCCAATATACTGGAGAAGCCAATAATTGCATTCAACGGAGTGCGGATTTCATGACTGATATTAGCAAGAAAGGCAGATTTCAGACGGTTGGATTCTTCCGCACGCTCTTTGGCAGCAATCAGTTCGCGTTCTGCTATTTTACGTTCTGTAATAAACAATGATGATCCCACCACGATCAAGGGGTTTCCCTTTTCATCATATTGTTCAACAAAAGCACGTGCTTCCATCCAGTCTTCCGAATCATATGGTTTACCTGGACGATGGACGCGATATTCTTCCTTTATTCTATCAACTTTATTAGCGCGTACATCCTTAAAAACCTGTCGGATACGTTCTCTATCTTCTTCACAAACAAAAGTTAGATAGTCGTTAATATCAGTCGTATAGGTCATTTCCGAAACTTCTTTTTTACCCTGTTCTATTGGTTTGTAAGAACTATATGTGATTTCATCCGTCCGTAAATCCCATTGCCAGGGTAGTAAATCAACAACCTCCAATGCCATAGCCATTTTGGAGTGAGTGAAGCGCTGATTCTGTTCAACCAACTGAAGTTGTTCCAAAATCTTATTTCGCCGAAGTTGGAAAAAGAGAACAACCAACAATAAAACAATACTTCCTACTACCAAGGCAGACCGATATTTTTCAAAGAAAGTAGGAGGAGCATTCAAGTAAATGGTTCCCGGAGGGCAATTTTTAGGAGACAAACCAAAATCGACCATATAAGGATAGTTGAAAAGAACCATAGGCTTCGGATCATAATACGGGATATCCCGTGCCTGTTTTCCATCAGCTACAGCATTAATCATCTTCACAATTTCCTCACAGTACAGGTTCATAATCATATACACACCCTCCTATTATAGTCCCATCTTCTTCAATACTTGAAATAGAAGAAGATAATGCAAAAAATGGACAAGGCAATGTAGAATTGGCAATCACCTTATAAGAGTTTGCCATCATAAGCATATTGCCCGCAAACATTCGTTTGTGGAACCATGAAGCGAACAAAATACCGGTTTCCTCCGGAACTACCCTCCGCAATGTATCCAGTAACTGGTCCGGACTCCATGTATCAGCTGACAAGAACTTATAATTAAGATTTGAATATTCTTTCTTCATCAATTCAGAAAGTTGCTGGTCATAATCAATATCCCGGTCAGTCTGGTCACCAATTAACAGTAAACTCTTCATCTTCGGAATCATGCGACGCATCAACTGAACACTTTCGGGAATGAAAGCGCGCGCCCCCAGAAAGGTCATATTATACTCTTTACGCAAATCATTCAGGTAAATGCGATCTTTTTGTGGAACAACCTGATTATACATATAGGTAGAATCCGGTCCTATATATCTGCTTTCGGCACATACGATCAAAGGAATATCTCCCCAGTGTTTACGCATTTCATCCCGCAATATCAAAGGGGCATTTCCCAACATCAACACGGCTTTAGGCGAATTGTGACCATAAGTAGAGAAAAGATTTTCTTTATATTGATTCAATATCTCAGGAGTCTCTATGGTCAGAATATTCATATATTCCACTTTCATACTTATATCTTTCCGGTCATATTCCTTCTGCATGATATGTGAAATGATAGTCTGGCTCCATGGGGCACCCGATACATAACTACTGATAATCAGCAAATCGGTACCAGAATTCTCTTTCTTATCATCGGCAGACGCCAGAGCTGAGAAAGATAAAAGGAAAATAAGTAAAAGATATCTAATATGTAGTATTCTCATGATTGCATAACTTGACTGTATTAAAACACAGAAAAGCAACATTTAGTTCATGAAAAGAAAGACTTTCCCTGTGATTATCAATATTTTCTTAGAAATAGTCATATATTTGCATTCAACAATTATCACGAAAAGCTATTATATATGAAAAAGTTAATTTATCTCTTCGTTCTTGCTGTCCTTGCAGGAAGTATCAGTTCTTGTAAACAAGAGAATCGTCCTCAAATAGTCAATGGAATCGTTTACGATGCTACAATGAATAATATCACCCTGATTACGGGAAAAGGTGATACAATAAACATCAGCACTATGGATGCCAATCCGGATAAAGTTCCCGGTGTATTACTGGAGGATAGTGTAGAAGTAACATGTATCAAAGAAAAGATTGAAGGTGGGGAAATCCTGAAAGCTACCGAACTGGTAATAATCAAGAAGTGATATTCATATAAATAAGGGGTGTTCCGAAAAATGAACTGCACCCCAAAAGTTGGACAGGTTAAACATTATCCCGTAATAGAAAGAGTTCGGTATTGTACCGGGCTCTTTCCATTTAACCGGGCTTTGATTCTTTTATTATTATAATATTCAAATATAGCTATCTAAAAGCCTTTATAAAGGTTTCGGTCGATTCAAATTGCTCGGCATATAGAAGTTCAGACTTCATAATACCGAAAAAGTTCTCCACCATAGCGTTGTCAAGGCAGTTGCCTTTGCGAGACATACTTTGTACTATATGGTGTTCTTCCAAACGCTTACGGTAGCCGTAATGTTGGTATTGCCATCCTTGATCAGAATGGAGTATAAGGCCGTCAAGATTGTCGAACTTTGCAAACGCTTTATCCAACATATCGTATATCTGTTCCAGATTTGGGTTCCGGGAGATATTGTATGATATTATCTCGCCGTTGAACATATCCAATATCGGCGAGAGATAAAGTTTGACGGAACCGATATTTATCTGTGTTACATCTGTCGCCCATTTGCGGTTTGGAGCTTCTGCCGTAAAGTCGCTGTCTATTATGTTTGGGGCAATCTTACCGACCTCACCTTTGTATGACCGGTAGCGCACCTGGCGTATTTTGCTTTTAAAGCCCCAAGTCACCCATAAGCTTTTTGAATGGTCTTGTGGTTTAACATAAAACCACGATTATGCATCTCCGCTGTCACACGGCGATAGCCATAGCGTCCCTTATGCTCATGAAAAATCAGTTTAATCGATTCCTTTTCATTGGCATATCTGTCAGCGGCTTTAAGGCGATTCAGATGGTAATAGAACACAGAACGAGCCATCTTTCTTAACTCCAATAGCAAGTCAAGAGGATAATCCGACCTTAGTTCGTCGATGGTCCGTGCCCATTCAGAAGTGCTTGGGCTTTCTTTGCCTCGACTAAGGCCTTCGCTTTTTTTAGCAGCGCGTTCTCGGCCTTCAGGCGGAGATTTTCAGCCTGAAGCCTCTCAAGTTCCGTTTGCGGTTCTTTCTTCTTTGGGCGTCCCATAGGATATTTCGGTGGTCTTCCTCGGCGTTTGGACGGCTCAAGAGCCCCATAACCATACTTGCGTACTACGCTGACCCAGCGTTGTAGTGCCGTCTTGCCAATTCTGTATTCTACTCTTACATGGGCCAAAGGTACGCCTTTTTCTAATATTAAACGTACTACTTCTTCCTTTAATTTAACCGTAGGACGGCAATGGGATTGTTGTTCCAGTCCGGAACGGCCATAGTGGTCCCACATTCTCACCCATGCCAATATCTCAGTCTCACTGATATGATACTCTTTTCGACAAGTGCGCTATTGCTTCTCCTTGTTTTTTTACTCGGCTAACGATGATGAGCCTTTGTTCATAACTGTACTTCATAAAAACACCCCTAAAGTTTTATGTCTAACTTTTGGGGTGCAGTTCAAAAATCACCCCTATCTCTTTTTATTCTCTATTCATTAATCGTTGTTCAGCTATGCCCTCATACTTCGTACCCGGGCGTCCATAGTTAGCATAAGGATAAATGGATATGCCACCACGCGGAGTAAAAAGTCCTGTTACCTCAATATATTTAGGATTCATCAGGTGAATAAGATCCTTCATTATAATGTTCACACAGTCTTCATGAAAAGCACCATGATTACGGAAACTAAACAGATAAAGTTTCAAGCTTTTACTTTCCACCATCTTTATACCAGGAATATAACTAATACGGATTTCCGCAAAGTCCGGCTGCCCGGTTATAGGACATAGGCTGGTAAATTCCGGACAATTAAAACGTACCCAATAATCATTCTCGGGATGCTTATTATCAAAAGCTTCCAGCACTTCAGGAGCATAGTCCTGCTTATATTCTGTTTTTCTCCCCAAAAGGGACAGTTGATCTTTTAATTCGGTCATAACTATTTGTTTTTAATGTAAATCAGGAGTTAAGCGAAGCGATAATTCCTTTAAATACTTAACTGCTTTAAATATTTCTCTAATCCCTCACGACGTAACTTACATGCCGGACAATGCCCGCAGCCATCACCCTGTATCCCGTTATAGCAAGTCAATGTTTCGTTCCGTATCAGATCGAGCACTCCCAATTCATCTGCCAATCCCCAGGTTTCCGCTTTGTCGATCCACATCAATGGAGTATGAATTACGAACTGCTCGTCCATAGCCAGGTTCAATGTAACATTGAGCGACTTGATAAAAGCATCCCGACAATCAGGGTATCCGCTGAAATCAGTCTGCGACACTCCTGTCACGATATGATTGATACCATGTTCACGGGCATATACAGCAGCAATGCTTAGAAAGAAGAGGTTACGTCCCGGCACAAATGTATTGGGATAACTACCGGCTGGCTTTCCTGATCCATAAGCATCGTTGTATCCGTCAGTGAGTTGTGCCCCAACTTACCGATAAAAGACACATCCATTGCTTCAAACTCCACATCAGCTTTACGGGCTATTTCCCGTGCCAGTTCCACCTCTTTCTCATGCTTCTGTCCGTACAGGAAGCTCAAAGCAACTACTCTCTTAAACTCACGTTTTGCCCAAAACAGGCAAGTGGTAGAATCTTGTCCACCACTGAATACAACTAATGCAACTTCTTTATTCACAACTATTCATTATTAATGCGAATCAGGAGTTAAAGGAAGTTATCGCTTCGCTTAACTCCTGATTTACAGTATTTATCATTACTTCAAATATCTTTGATTTTCAATATATTGTAAGAGATATCCTGATCATATACATCACTACCGTCAATGCGTTTAATAGCTGCTACAACACGGATAGTGACCGGAAGAATCAACACCTCATAGAGGGATTTCAATACAATCTGAATACACATCATCACCAGTAATTCAGGCCAGGCAATAATTCCTCCAAAAGCAACAGGAAAGAATATCAGAGAGTCTGCCGTTTCCCCTATTACAGTCGACCAGATGGCACGGGCAGAGAAATGCCGTCCACCACTTGCCACTTTCATGCGGCTCATGACATAAGCGTTGAGAAACGAACCAACCAGAAAAGCTGTCAGACTCGCCGCCACAATACGCGGTGCCATCCCAAAAACAAAGTTGAAATGAGCCTCTCCCTCCCAAAATGGTGCAGCCGGTAATGCTACGGCTATCAATCCAAGCATCACCACAAAGAAATTCATAGCAAAACCACTCCAGATAATGAGACGTGCTTTACGAAAGCCCCACACCTCAGCAATGCAATCATTGATAATATAAGAAATAGGGAAAACCAGCAACCCTGCGGTAACGGTAATACCGAAAACCTGGATAACTTTAGTTTCAAGAAGATTAGCTGCAATCAGACAAACATTAAATAGAATACCCAGCAGCATAAAGGGTACAGATACTTTTTGCTTCATAAATCCTGTTTTTTACGTGGTGTTCTAGAATACACGACCGCTATTCACGGCATCATAAGATCGTTAAATCGGCTGCAAAGATACATTTTCTTCCATTGACCGCAAAACCATTTCTAATTTAAGTTGTTCAAAGGGCATTCACCAAAACCTAACTTAATAATGAAGACAATCTTAAAAGTAATGTTTCTATTGTGCGGCATCGGTTTCATTCCGTCCATAGCCAAAGCACAAGAAAAAGTGATTATTGATGACGAAGCACCTAACGGCATCGTCATGGTTACCATCGACAAGGCAGGCGACGAGATCGTCCGTATCATGAACGAATCGCAATTCAGGTACATCCATGATCCTAAAGCTCCCCGCTTCCTGTTGATGGATAAAAAAAGGGAAATTCGCCCTTGGTATCGGCGGATATGTGCGTGCCACTGCCGAATATGACTTTGGCGGCATCGTGGACAACATGGACTTCATCCCTGCTTACATTCCGAATGCCAGCAAAGTAAAGAACCAGTTCCAAATGGATGCAAGTACTTCCACCATCTTCCTGAAACTGGTAGGGCATACTAAGTTGCTGGGCGATTTCGTTGTATATACTGCCGGTAACTTCCGTGGCGGAGATAAGGTATTCCAGTTGCGAAATGCTTATATGTCGTTCCGTAATGTAACGGTGGGTTATACTTATGGTGGGTTCATGGATTTGGCTGCATTGCCTTCCACTATCGACTTCCAAGGCCCCAATGGTGCAACTTTCTACCGTGCCACTCAACTTGCCTACACTTACAAAGGTCTGAAAAACTGGCGTTTCCATGCATCTATCGAAGTGCCAAGCGTAGATGGCGCCACGAATGACGAACTCAGCGTAGCCCAACAACGTATGCCGGACTTCACCGCTTACGCCCAATATGGATGGGGAGCTAACAGTCATCTTCGTGTGGGTGGTATCGTGCGCAGCATGACGTATACCAGCACGCTCAGCAATCATGCGTCCGATGTTACCGGATGGGGTGTACAGGCATCTACTTCGTTCAATCTCAGTAAGAAATGGGAAATCTTCGGGCAAGCTACTTACGGAAAAGGTATCGGACAATATTTGAATGATATAAGCAATCTGAATGTGGACATCGTTCCCAATCCTGAAAAAGAAGGCAAGATGCAGGCATTGCCTATGCTGGGCTGGTTTGCCGGGGCACAGTATAATATCTGTCCGAAAATATTCGTATCCGGCACATATAGTATGTCCAGATTATATTCTGAGAATGGTTATCCCAACGATCAACCAAGCAGTTATCGCTACGGACAGTATCTCGTAGCCAATGTATTCTGGAATGTCACTCCAAACATGCAGGTAGGAGCCGAATACCTCCGTGGCTGGCGTACAGATTTCAGTAATTCAACACACCATGCCAACCGAATGAATTTGTTGGTACAATATTCTTTCTAATCAGATATATAAACAGGGAAGCCGCCTCAAAACAATGTTCGAGACGGCTTCTTCTATCATATTAGAAGTAATTATGAAATCAGAACCTGTAATCAATACTAAGGCCGAACACCTTATTAGTACGACTATAAACATTTGTACCACTCAATCCGGTACCATTATAGTTTTGAGACACTTTAGTATAGTCATCATAGGTAGTCCACATATAACCAACGTTCAAGGCAGCTCTTTCACTTAACTTCAACTTGGCTCCAAAGCCCAGAGTATAAGAATCACAAGAGAAACTGGTATCACTCTGATAATCGTTAGACAATCCGTAATCTGTAATCTGACCACCACAGCTCACTGTCAGCTGTTTGGTTACATCCCACTCAATACCTGCCAGATACTCGTTTGTTCCCTTTGTCAGAAACTTCTGCTTGCCATTGGCCATTCCTGCATTCTTGTCATCAAAGAAGTGATATTCCACAGATGCGCGCAATACCGGTATGAACTCATAGGCAACAGCCACGGATAGCATGGAAGGGATATCATTCGGAGTATTCACACCATGCTTGTAATCCGCCAATTCACTTTCAGCGGCACCAATCATACGAAGCGAGTTTTCTTTAGTGGAATTCTCAATATTCAAATTAGTCATGAACTCATACTTTGCGCCAATGTTCAGCTTGCCCAACTTGGCATCCAAACCGATAACCGGAGTAAATCCCCATCCGGTCTGGCTGCAATCCAAATCGATGCCGATAAGTTCTGTTCCGGTAGTTATCGTTCCTCCAGTAGGCAAAGGCAAATTAGTGGCGGCACTGGCATTTAATGCACCCTGATAGCCACCGGTAAAATAGTTCATGCGACCACCTGCAAAAACAGAAAGCCAGTCTGTTGCCTTATAAGTCAAGCCCAACTGTACAGAGTAAATGTACTGCTTGCCATCCATGTAGCTTTTCAGCGAATAGGCATTGCTCGGAATCTTTTGGGCTCCCAATCCGCCTATCACCATAGCATCGAACATGGGAAGACCATCATCAAACGAAGCCTTTCCACCGCCACCGGTGATACCGAAGAAGCCGGAAAGCGTCCAGTCACCCGTCTTATAAGCGGCAAACAAACTGGGAATGACAGGAGCAGATGCCTTACCCTCATAATACTTATTCAGCCCCAAACCTTCGCACGAAGCATCGATATTTCTTGTTTGAAAAGCACTCTGAATACTCAAAGACATATGAAAGCCGTCAGTCGGCAGAAATGCCAGACCTGCCGGATTGGACAAAGCACCGTCTATTTCAGTTGTAGCACCACGGGATAGCATACGAAGAAAAGCAGCATGCTGATTTGTATTCGTAAGGAGACCTCCAGCAAAAGTTGAAGTTGAAACGATTAGCAACATAAGGCTAATCAACGAAAATTTTCTCATCTAAATCTTTTTTAATTGTTAGCGGGCGCAAAGTTACAATAATATTGCACGACTGAAAGCATTTTGTGCAAAAAATATCACATCAGACCAAGAATTAATTGAAAATAGAAACTGTTTCTAATGAAACTGATGAGAAAAAAAGATAGATGATATCCGTTGCTCATAAGGGAAAAGTAATGAACTAATGCTGATAATGATTTAGGCGCGGATTACACGGATTCTTTTCCTGTAATATAGTGTGATAGCGCAGCCATTAATCCGTGTAATCCGTGTAATCCGCGCCTAAAATTATATTCATAACCCGTCCGTTATGGGCAAAACGATGACCCTGTATGATAAACATTTCATGCGTTTATAATAAATATTTACACAACAGAATAATTGTGCGATCAGTATGATACTTAGGGTATCTCAGTATGATACTTAGGGTACCTCAATATGATACTTAGGCTACCTCAGTCGTATACTGAGATACCACCATCGTAATACATCTGATAATCAGCCATTTACAAAACGCCTCTTCGACATCAAAAAATCAAAACAAACAAACTACTTGAAATGATAAATTATTTCCTTTCAGCAGCGTTATGAACAAGACTCACCAAACTGAGATAATCCGCAGTCACCAACAACTATCCATAATATCGTAGTCAACTGTCGCCAATGAACCTTATTAGCCACGCGTGTGTTATATTGACAGACGATAAATTCTAAAAACTCCATAAACTATGGCATATACAATTGCTTTCTTCGGCACGAAGCCCTATGACGAGGCTTCGTTCAATGATAAGAACAAAGAATACGGTTTTGAACTCCGCTATTACAAAGGTCATCTGAATAAACACAACGTGATACTAACGCAAAATGTAGATGCCGTCTGCATATTTGTAAATGACACCGCAGATGCGGAAGTGCTCCATATGATGGCGGACAATGGCGTGAAATTATTGGCATTGCGTTGTGCCGGATATAACAATGTAGACCTGAAAGCGGCTGCCGATTGTGGTATCACAGTGGTACGTGTACCCGCCTACTCGCCCTATGCCGTAGCAGAATATACCGTAGCCCTCATGCTGTCGCTGAACCGGAAAATCCCCCGTGCCACCTGGCGTACACGAGACGGTAATTTCTCTCTGCACGGACTGCTTGGTTTCGATATGTACGGCAAGACGGTCGGCATCATCGGTACGGGAAAGATTGCCAAGAAACTTATTATGATTCTGCGCGGCTTCGGCATGAACGTACTGGCTTATGACCTATACCCCGACTATAACTTTGCCCGTGAGCACCAAGTGGTGTACACCACGCTGGACGAACTTTACCACAGTTCAGACATCATTTCCCTGCACTGTCCTCTCACCGAGCAGACCAAATATCTCATTAACGACTACTCCATCAGCAAGATGAAAGAGGGCGTAATGATTATCAATACCGGACGCGGACAACTGATTCATACCAACGCACTGATAGAAGGATTGAAGAACAAGAAGATCGGTTCGGCCGGACTGGACGTGTACGAGGAAGAAGGCGAATACTTCTACGAAGACCAGTCGGACCGCATCATCGATGATGATGTACTGGCGCGTCTGCTTTCCTTCAACAATGTCATCGTCACCTCACACCAGGCGTTCTTCACCCGTGAAGCATTGGAGAATATCGCCACTACCACACTTCAGAATATCAAAGACTTTGCAAGCGGAAAAGCCTTGGAAAATGAAGTCAAGATATAAAATTAACAATAAGAATCTGCAATAAGCAGAGGATAACATCTGACCATAAACTTTTTCAAAACCAGTTTGTTATCTAAACATATCAACCATTTAAAAGAAAGGAATTAATTATGAAAAAAGTAATAGACAAAGCGGAAAGCCGTGGACGTGCTCTATATGATTGGCTCGACAGTCACCATACATTCAGTTCGACACCTACTACAACCCGCGCCGTATGAACTTCGGTGCCCTGCGCGTACTGAACGATGACCGTGTAGAACCAGGTAAAGGCTTCGGCACCCACCCGCATAAAAACATGGAAATTATCTCCATCCCCTTGAAAGGAAAGCTGAAACATGGTGATAGCCAGAAGAACAGCCGATCCATCACGCCGGGTGACATACAGACCATGAGTGCCGGTACCGGTATTTATCACAGCGAAATGAACGGCAGTGACACCGAACCGGTAGAGTTCCTGCAAATCTGGGTAATGCCGGAGAAGCTGAATACACCACCTGCCTATCAGGATTATGACATCCGCCCGTTGCTGCGCAAGAACGAACTGGCGTTGATTGTTTCACCGGACGGTGACGCTCCTGCCAAGATGCTGCAACAGGCATGGTTCTCCATCGGAGAGATAGAAGCAGGCAAAAAGATCGGATACCACATGCACCAGTCGCATGCAGGAGTGTATATCTTCGTGATCGAAGGTGAAGTGAAAGTGGACGACACTATACTCTCACGCCGTGACGGCATGGGTGTATATGACACTCACAGCTTTGAGCTGGAAACACTGAAAGACTCGCATATCTTGTTGATGGAAGTACCCATGTAAGTCTTTTAGATAAAAATAACAGCTAAAAGCCAAGGTTTGTGTAGCGTTTTTCGTAATATTGCGCTATAAATTGATCCTTGCATGAAACTTGATTACATTTACCATAGCGGCTTCGCGATTGAAGCGGACGGAGTGACAGTCATTATCGATTACTACAAAGATTCCTCTGAAACGGAATATAATAAAGGTATCGTTCATGACTATCTGTTGGGAAGACCCGGAGAACTATATGTACTCTCTTCCCATTTTCACCCCGACCACTTCAATCGCGAAGTTCTTTTATGGAAGGCCAAGCGTCCGGATATTCACTACATCTTCTCCAAGGACATCTTGAAACATCGTCGCGCCACACGTGAGGATGCCACCTATATAAATAAAGGTGATGTGTACGAAGACCCGAATATCCGTATCGAAGCATTCGGCTCCACGGACGTGGGCATCTCTTTTCTGATCGACCTGCAAGGCATCCGGCTGTTCCATGCCGGAGACCTGAATAACTGGCATTGGAGTGAAGAGTCCACCCCACAGGAAATCCGAAAAGCGGAAGGCGACTTCCTTGCCGAGGTGAAGTACCTCCAGCAGACCGCCCCTTCGGTAGACGTAGCCATGTTTCCAGTGGACAACCGCATCGGGAAAGACTATATGAGAGGTGCAGAACAATTCGTGGAACGAATAAAAACCGCTATCTTTGTTCCTATGCACTTCAGCGAGGAATACAAGGGCGGAAATGCTTTCCGCGAGTTTGCCGAAAGCAAAGGTTGCCGTTTCCTGTCCATTACCCGCAGGGGCGAAAGTTTCGATATTACTCAATAAAACATACGCATTATGAAAAATTTGACACAGTTTCTTTTTATGCTGTTATGCATCTGTCTACCGGCCACAGCGTTTGCAGACGCCAATAAAGATAAAGATGACGACAGCAAGTATCTGGCAGGTGCAGTACCCGAAGTAGATGGAAAGGTGGTATTCACCAAAGAATTCAGCATTCCCGGCATGTCGCAGGAAGAAATCTTCAAACGCATGCAGGCTTGGATGGAAGCGCGGCTGAAGAAAAACGCGAACACCAGTCGCGTAGTCTACACCAATCCGGAAGAAGGACAAATCGTAGGCACGGGAGACGAATGGATCGTATTCAGTTCGAGTGCGCTTTCTCTGGACCGTACAAAGATACTCTATCAGCTTTCGGTTGTCTGTGCACCTGAGAAGTGTACGATGGAAGTAGAGAAAATCCGTTTCAACTATCGCGAAGGCAAAGAGAAATATACGGCAGAAGAATGGATAGTAGACAAGTACGCACTGAACAAGGCCAAAACCAAATTAGTGCGCGGACTTGCCAAATGGCGTAGAAAAACAGTAGACTTTGTAGACGACCTGGCCCTTGGAGCAGCCGAAGCCCTCAGTGCTAGCACTGCTAAGAAAGCAGCCGAAGCAGCTGAGCAGAAGGAAACTAAGAAAGAGGAAAAGAGTGTTGTAAACTCTGGTCCGATAGTAATTGCCCCAAAAGCAGAAGTTGAAGTGAAGACTCCGGCTGAAACCGGCAAAGTCACAGTAATCCCCGCCACTCCGCTCACCCCGGCCACTCCTGCAACGTCAGGTACAGTGCCCGGTTACAAAGAAGTAGCTCCGGATCAATTGCCGGCAAATGCCATCCAAATGGGTGCGGGCAAGTTAGTGCTTGTAATCGGCTCGGATGCTTTCAACATGACCATGATGACAGCAAACGCAGGTGGTTCATTGGGCAAATCATCAGGCAAGCCTGTTATTTTCAGCTTCCTTTCTCCCGACCAGCCTTACGAACAGATGGAGACGGCAGAAACTTACACCGTTCGTTTCTATCCGGCAAACCAAACCGAACCGTCAGTTGTTTTGGAATGTAAGAAGATGCCTTCACAGACTCCGATGGAAGGTCAGCCACGCATGTATGTGGGTGAAATACTGAAGGCATTCGTTAAATAATTACTAATTACTAATCACTAATTACGTGGAAATAAAAGCTAAATTCGATCATTTTAATATCAACGTTACCAATCTGGAACGTAGTATTGCTTTCTATGAAAAGGCATTGGGATTGAAAGAACATCATCGTAAAGAAGCCTCAAATGGCTCCTTCACATTGGTTTACCTGACAGATAACAGCACAGGTTTCCTCCTGGAACTGACTTGTCTGAAAGATCATCCGCAAGCTTATGAACTTGGAGAGAACGAAAGCCATTTATGCTTCCGTGTTGCCGGTGATTATGAAGCTATTCACCAATACCATAAAGAAATGGGTTGGGTATGCTTTGAAAATACAGCTATGGGATTGTACTTCATCCATGATCCGGATGATTACTGGATAGAGGTGCTTCCGGCAAAATGATGAAAGAATGGTAAAATGATAAATGGTAAGATGATAGGATTACATTTCCTCATCTTACCATTTATCATTTTACCATCTTATCATCTCATTTATGACGACCTGCCCTTTTCTTTCGTATATCCGCCTTCATCTTGGCAGCACCGGAACCATGTTTCCCGGTAATATACGATTTCTTCTTGGCTTTAGTTTTCACCTTTCCATCTTCCTTAGGTTTGTCTTTCTTTCCTCTAAAGACGATACCGCCCATTATTGCATCTTCTATACTCATATTCGGTTTCTATTACTATTACATCTATAAGCCAGTGCGAAGTATGGCTTTATCCATATATTGACCACAAAGATAGCTTTTTTCTACTAACAGACTGCATTTTTCGTATCTTTGCGGACAACTTTTAAAGATTGAATAGAATGAACACTACGCTGCTTTCTGTTGACAAGGATCCGATGGGTACTGCTATTGCAGATTATTATAAACGACACAAGGCCGAACGACTACGGGTTTTCTCCTCACAGTTCGATGAGGATGAAATTCCGGTAAAGGAACTTTTTCGCATGGAAAAGCAGATGCCTCTTCTGGAACGTACCGCCCTGCAACTGGCTACGGGAAAGATTCTGGATGTGGGAGCCGGAAGCGGTTGTCATAGTCTTGCCTTGCAGGAAGCAGGCAAAGATGTACATGCCATTGATATTTCACCGCTTTCAGTAGAAGTAATGCAACAACGCGGTGTACGGCATGCCACATTACTCAATCTGTTCGATGAACATTTCCAAGAGACATACGACACAATATTAATGTTGATGAACGGTTCTGGAATCATCGGTAAGTTGAAGAACCTGCCTGCCTTCTTCAAAAGAATGAAGCAAATGCTACAACCCAGCGGCTGCATCTTTATGGACTCCAGTGATCTGCGCTATCTGTTTGAGGAAGAAGACGGAAGTTTTGTGATCGATCTGGCAGGTGACTATTATGGAGAAATAGACTTCCAGATGCAATATAAGGATATTCTGGGAGAGTCATTCGACTGGCTTTACATTGATTTCCAGACACTCAGTCTTTATGCAGCCGAAAATGGTTTCCAAGCGGAATTGGTAAAAGAGGGAAAGCACTACGATTATTTAGCCAAGTTGACCTTGAAATAAGGTCAACCCGGACTTTCTGTTTATTATTTCTTTGCCAGCATTTCGTCTATCTTCTTCGTTAATGCGGCAAATTCCTCCTCATTGTACAAGCGGGTCAGCATCACAATGCGTCCGTCTTTATCAATCAGTACATTGCGAGTAATGCCGGCATTACGAAGCGCATATTTGGCAAAGATATCTGCACCCGGATCTAATCCCAAAGGATAAGTAACACCAGTTGATTTACCGAATGCAATCACTTTGTCCAGCGGCTCATCACGGTCTATACCAATAAGAGCAAATGCTGAATTATCTTTGTGTTTCAGCCAGATATCTTTTTCTATGAAAGGCATCTCTTTGCGGCATACCCCACACCAACTGGCAGTGAACTGTAACATCACTACCTTTCCACGAAGTTCGGAAAGGGTAACTTTCTTACCGTCTGTCAGGGTAATGGTAAAGTTAGGAGCCATCTCCCCTACTCTTACAATGTAGCCGGTGCTATCGGCAGCTACTTCCTGTGCTTTGCCCGATAAACTACAAAGGGCAAACAAGATAAAAATCAAACTTTTTACTACTTTCATCGATCTTATACTTTAGTTATTTTAAAACGGGAACAATAACGGGAGCACAAAGATCATCACAATTCCCATAATTATCTGTAAAGGCAAACCTACTTTAACATAATCCATGAATGTATAACGTCCTGCAGGCATCACCAATGCATTGGGCGGAGTCGAGAACGGAGAAGCAAAACACATACTGGCAGCCACGGTTACGGCAAACAGGAATGGATATGGACTCAAATCCAACTGTATGGCAGACTGAAGCGCAATCGGTGCAAGAAGTACTGCCGTAGCCGTATTACTAATAAACATAGTCATCAGCGAAGTGGTGAAATAAATACCTGCTAATAACACATAAGGTCCGTAACTACCTAGCCCGTTTACCAGCGATTGGGACACCAATTCGGAAGCTCCGGTCTTTTCCAGCGCCAACGACATAGGCAACATAGCGGCAATCAGAACAATACTTTCCCAGTTAATAGTTTTATATGCCGCTTCCACATTTCGGAAACAGCCGGTAAGTACCATCAGCAAACCTGCAATCATTACTGCCGTTACCGGAGCGACAGGGATGAAATCGAACATCATCATTACCACCATTCCCAACATGATAATCGCGGCAACAGGTGCTTTATGATTCAGGGTTACTTTGGCAGCCTCGGCAAGCGGTTGTCCAAGTACTACCCAATCAGAGGGATCTTCACTCAAACGCGCTATATTCTCCCATGTTCCTTGCACCAACAGCACATCTCCCGAATGCATCTTTTCATCCTTCAAATTCTTTAGAATATACTGACGTTTGCGTTGGATACCCAGAATATTCACCCCATATTTCTCTCTGAAACCAGAATCCTTTACCGGCTTATTGACCAGGTTAGAAGCAGGCATCAATACAATTTCAGCAATACCGATTTCCGTGAATTCAAGTTCATCACTCTTTGATTCTACGGTGCCTTCTGCATCATGCGTATCCAGTAACTTCAATGTATTTTCTTCTGCAAAGCGCTCCACATTCGTAAAATCTCCCAGTACATACAGAATATCATTCTCCTGAATAATAGTATCAGCAGCAGCCATTTCCTGGCTCATCGTCTTAAAGAAATGACGACGCGAAGAAGATGACTGACGGCGAACCTCCATTATACCCACATTATAACGTTGTGGAATACTCAGTTCCTGTATGGTCTTTCCAGTTAAAGGGGATCTACTTTCCACTCGTACCCGACACAAGTTCTGGAATAATTGGTACTCCCCTGCCAGCTCTTTCAGTGATTTATTCTTTTTGCCCTTACGATCCTTATCGCCTTTCTTAGTCAGGAAAATTTTGCTCAATGGAATCAGTATCACCAATCCGACAGCTACACAAACCAGTCCGACAGGAGTAAATGAGAAAAAAGTAAGGGGCGCATATCCAGCAGAAGTCAGTGCTTCCTGAATTACAAGGTTCGGTGGTGTACCGATAAGTGTCATCATACCTCCCATACTACTGGCAAATGCAAGCGGCATCAGTAGGCGACTGACATTAATCTGTGTCCCCATAGCCATACTGACAACAATAGGAAGCATCAAAGCTACCGTTCCGGTATTGCTGACAAAAGCGCCGATGAAGGCAGTCACCAGTACAATAAGAATAAAAAGCTTTAATTCGCTGTCACCGGCTAATTTTAGAATACGACTACTGATCATCTTCGCCAAACCCGTCTGAAAAATGGCACCGCCCACAACGAACAATCCTATCATCATGATCACGACGGAATTGGAGAAACCGGTCAATGCTTCCTCCGGAGTTAGAATACCGAATATAATTAGTAACACCAAAGCACAAAGCGCCACCAAATCCGAACGCACTTTGCCACTCATAAAGAATATCGCAGAAAGGAATAAAACAATGAGAGTAATATACATATAGATATAAAATTTGTCTGTTATTAAACAATTCAACAGTGATTTTTGTTCTAAGGCGTTGCAAATATCACAAAAATCAGCACAATGAACAATAGGGTGAATCCTTTTGAACTAAATAAGCGACAAATATCTCACTAAATTATAAATAAAGTATAGATTATTAGCATTATATTTATAACTTTGAATCCGGGAATGATATTATGGGATCACCTCTTTTATCAGTTAAATTCTATAACAACAATGGGAAACGACAACACAATTACAGGCACCTTCAATGGAACAATCCACCTGGAATACCTGCCATGCATCAATTATGCAATGATACACAACCATGTACCCTTCATGCAATTTCTGCGAACTAATGAACAGTGATGAAGTCGATTGGAACAATATCAAAGTTTCGATAGATGGAGAACTAATTAAGTACTCAGAGAGTATTCTCGAAGTCATTCCGCACGGACAGAACATTCAAATCAACAACCTGGAAATATCACCTGAAAGTGGAAAATTAATCGAATTGACAGAAGGCATCGATACTATCTTTCATCTGGTTATTACGATTTCCGGTGAGATAGCCCATCAGCAAACATTTCCCATCAAACTGATGGCATACGATCAGTGGACCGGTTCCAGGATTATGCCCGAACTCTTAGCTACATTTGTTACTCCCAATCATCCCATACTTTCAAGAATAAGCGTAAAAGCCTCACAATTCCTCGAAAAGTGGACCGGAAACTCTGCCTTAGACGAGTATCAGACACAGGACCCCAACCGAGTACGTGCACAGGTAGCTGCTATTTATGAAGCTCTCCGGTCTGAGTCTTTAATATATTCTACAGTTCCAGCCAGCTTTGAAACTTCGGGGCAGCGTATCCGCTTGGTAGATAATGTACTCACCAGCAAACTAGGTACATGTATAGACCTGACTTTACTCTATGCTTCCTGTCTGGAAGCCAATGGCATTCATCCTCTTTTAGTCTTGTTGAAAGGACATATATTGGTAGGTGCATGGCTTACAGAAGATATTTATCATCAAACCGTAGGCGATGATGCTTCCTTTCTACTCAAAGGGAGTGCAAATGGCATCAGCGACATTGTATTAGTAGAGACAACCGCACTGGCATCTTCTCAAAATATTTCATTTGAAGAAGCTGCTACAATGGCTCAGAGAGAACTCAAAGAAGAAAACAGATTCGAGCTGTTTATTGATGTATATAGGTGCAGACTGGATAAAATCCGCCCATTACCGCAACGCATAAACCATAACGGTGAATGGCAAATAGAAAACAGCGGAATAGAGCATGAGAATGCAACCCAAAGAATACACCAACTGGACCGGTATGAAATAAAACTCGAGGACAGTAAGGATGAAATAACCAAGCAGATTATTTGGGAAAGAAAACTGCTGGATTTTTCTCTACGCAATAATCTGATTAACATCCGTCTTGGTAGAAGGGTTATACCATTCATATCTTTTGAAATTGACCATCTGGAAGATCATTTGCAAGCCGGAGAAAACTACCAGATATTACCCAGTCCCGCTAAAAGTAAAATAGAACCGGGTGAGACAGGTCTCTATGATTCTTCTTTATGGAAAGAGAATTTGGAAGAATTAGTAATCAGCGAGCTGAGAAACAAAAAACTTCGTTCTTATCTGACAGAAAGCGAACTACAAAACTCACTCAAATTTGTATACCGTACATCGCGAACCGCCATTGAAGAAAATGGTGCAAATTCACTGTTCCTCGTTTTAGGAATACTGAAGTGGTATGAGTCTCCTAAGAGTGTGAAACCACGCTTTGCTCCTATCTTATTGTTACCGGTAGACATTGTGCGTCGTGGAGGTTCAAGTGGATATATTATCCGTACCAGAGACGAAGAAATTATATTGAACATAACTCTCGTCGAACTATTGAAACAACAGTTCAGTGTTAATCTTTCCGGGTTGAATCCGTTGCCAAAAGATGATAGTGGCGTAGACGTGAAAAAGATATTCGCTACGATTCGTACCTGCATTCGTAATATGAAAGGTTGGGATGTAGTGGAAGAATCGATGTTGGGGCTATTCTCATTCAACAAGTTTGTCATGTGGAACGATATTCATACCAATGCAGACAAATTGAAAGAGAACGCCATTATAGCCAGTCTGATGGAAAATCGTATTCAATGGCAGGATACGACTCCGGAAATTGACGCCAGAGAAATAGACAGAAATCTTGAACCTATCCATTTTGCCATCCCTGTTGATGTCGATTCTTCGCAGCTGGAAGCCGTTATTGAATCAGGAGAAGGAAAGAGCTTCATATTGCATGGACCTCCGGGAACCGGTAAATCACAGACCATTACCAATATGATAGCCAATGCCCTGTACAAAGGAAAACGTGTGCTGTTTGTAGCAGAAAAGATGGCGGCACTTTCTGTAGTACAAAACCGTCTGACTAAGATAGGATTAGATCCGTTCTGTCTGGAACTACATTCTAATAAGGTCACTAAATCTCATTTTCTGGCTCAGCTTCAGAAGGCTATAGAAGTCATTCACATTCAGTCTCCAGCCGAGTTTGAAAGCACTTCAAAGCAATTATTTGAGCGTAGAAAGAAATTAATCGATTATATGGAAGCATTGCATCATCCCCATGCTTCCGGCTTTTCTCTTTATGATTGCATTACAAACTACTTATCGATACAAGGAGATGAATTGTCTATCGACTTTTCTCTGTTTCCCTCTATCACCAAAAATCAACTGACAGACTTTTGCGAAAATATCCAGGAACTGGATACAGTTTTTCAGATAACAGGGCATCCGCAAGATCACCCGTTAAAGGGACTGGAGCCATACGATACTTCCATAGAGAGCTCTCAGAAATTACAAGCCGGAATCAGGCGCTTTATTAATTTATTCACCTCGATTACCGCTAACAGAAAGTTGCTTTCAAATAGTCTGGGAATCTCGATACCTGATAATTGGGATGGGATCAACTGGATGGGCAAGATATGTAACCAGCTTCTATCCATCCCATATCTGAATAAAACGTTATTGGAAATGAGTGGTAATACCGACTTGATAGAAGAATGGAGAGATGTTGTCCTGTCCGGTCGTAAACGAGATCAGTTACAAGCTGAACTGGGTAAAGAGTATGCACCTCAAATTCTGGGAGAAAATGCATTTGCCCTCCAACAAGAATGGAAAGCTATCGAATTGAAATGGTTCTTACCTAAATTCTTTGCCAAACGTTCTTATCTGAAAAAGCTCAGACTTTACAATACGAGTTTGCAAGCGGTACAAATACCAAGCCTGTTAGAAAAGCTAAATGCTTATCAAAAGAATAATAAGATCATTCAGGAACAATCTTCCGAATTATCATCTTCTTTCGGCTTCTTAGGAAGAAAGAATAAAGAGAAATGGGATGATATTGATTCTATACTTAAGAATCTTCCGATGATTTACAACACTTTATCGGAATATGCAGCAATCGTTCAACAGCCATTTGCAGAAGTTCTGAATCAATTTGCAAATAAAATCAGTACTGACTGGAACACATTCCAGCAGTCTAATGAAAATACATTCAGGCAATTAATCGATACATCCAATGAATTGAATACGGTTCTCAATGAAATAAAAGGTTTATGCTACATACAACTGCCGGATAATAATCTTGAAGTGAAACTACCGGTTCTACTGAATACCTGGTTAACTCACTTCAATAAGATTAAAGATTGGGGACAATGGTGCATCCGTAAGAGAGAATTGGAATCTCTGCATTTAACCGTAGTTATCAACTATATAACAGATAAGCATAAAAGTGGCTCGGAAGCTTCTGATGCGTATATGAAGGGCGTTTATCACCAATTAGCTCTAAAGACCGTTGATGCAGACGAAACGTTACGTCTTCAACGGGTTGCTATTTGAGGAAATGATTAGTAAATACAAACAACTGACTATAGACTTTCAGGAGTTGAGTAAAAAAGAACTATACTGCAGATTAGCAGCCAGAATACCATCACTGACAATGGAAGCCGCCTCCAGTTCCGAAATAGGAATTCTAAAAAGAAACATTTCAAATGGAGGACGCGGCACATCTATCCGGAGAATTATAGACCAGATACCAACCCTGTTGCCCAAGCTATGTCCATGCATGTTGATGAGTCCGATATCAGTGGCTCAGTATATCGATCTGGATGCAGAGAAGTTCGATCTTGTTATTTTCGACGAAGCATCACAGATGCCTACCAGCGAGGCAGTCGGTGCAATAGCCCGCGGCAACGCATTAGTCGTAGTAGGTGATCCCAAGCAAATGCCTCCGACAAGTTTCTTCTCCTCTTCACAAGTAGACGAGGAAGAAGCTGAATTTGACGATATGGAGAGCATTCTGGATGATTGCATCTCGTTATCCATTCCATCCCGTTATCTGACTTGGCACTATCGGAGCAAACACGAAAGTCTGATTGCTTTCAGTAATTCTCAGTATTACAATGGAAAGCTATATACTTTTCCTTCTGTGGATGACAGAGTTTCAAAAGTACGTTTAGTTCAGGTAGATGGTACATATGATAAAGGACGTACACGCAGCAATCATGCCGAAGCTGAAGCCATTGTGAAAGAAATACTGAACCGGCTACGTACACCTGAAGTTCCTGAAAAAAAGCATAGGCGTCGTATCTTTCAGCCAAGTACAGCAAAATTTGATAGAAGATATGCTCATTGAGGAACTGAACAAATATCCCGAATTGGAAGAAAAAGCTTTCCAAAGTAATGAGCCTATTTTCATCAAGAATCTGGAGAATGTACAAGGTGATGAACGGGATATTATCCTTTTCTCTATAGGATACGGTCCGGACAGGAATGGCAATGTATCTATGAATTTCGGACCATTGAATAATCAAGGTGGCGAACGTCGTCTGAATGTAGCCGTATCGCGTGCACGTTATGAAATGATTATCTTCTCAACCTTACGCTCCGAACAAATAGATTTGAAACGTACAAAGTCCAAAGGTGTGGAAGGCTTAAAGAGGTTCCTTGAATTTGCAGAACGCGGTACCTCACCTGTTCCGGCCATCCAACTACAGAACCTGCAACAAAGTAATCTTATTACTTTAATTGCACAGGAACTTACTCAGCGCGGTTATAAAGTGGATACTCTGGTAGGACGGTCAAACTTTAAGGTGGATTTAGCGATTGTCAATCCATTGCAACCGGATACATATATTCTAGGGATATTGTGTGACGGCAGAAACTATTATGAAACCAAGACTACAAGGGACCGTGAAATAGTACAACCGAATGTTTTGCAGATGCTCCACTGGAATGTAATGCGTGTATGGTCCGTCGACTGGTTTGAACATAAGGAGAACGTCGTGGAGCGCATTATCAAAAAACTGGAAGATTTAAAAAACACAAAAGTAGAAGAACAGCCTCCTCTTCCGATAGAGAATAATGTTCTGAAAACATTCAGTATAGAGAATGAATCTGTTGTAGAGTTAGTGAACAATCGAGAAAGAGAATATATATTTGCTGACTTGCCCGATATAGGCTACAGTACAGATATCGATACCGTAATGGCTTCCTCCTATCAAGTTAAAAAACAACTTCAACAAATAGTCAAGATTGAACAACCCATAACAAATACTCTGCTATATAAAAGAATATTACGAATTTGGAATCTAACAAGGGTTACCACCCGTTTACAGGTATTTATCGACAATCTTCTTGAAGATGCATATAAAGACCCTTTATCGGGAGATACTATAATTTACTGGGAAGATGAAGAGAAAGCTAAAGACTGCGACTTTTACCGCATCAACTCCAAACGCGATATTCTGGATATTCCAATCCTGGAAGTAATGAGTGCCGCCCGCTATGCCATAGAACAACAGATATCCATGCCGACAGAAGATCTGAAACGGCTGACTTCCCAACTTCTCGGTTTCAGTAGGAAAGGAAACAATCTAGATATGGTAACGGAACAGACTATACAATTGCTGATTGATAAAGGAATATTCAGCCACGCGAACGGAATGGTATCCATGAACAATTAGATGCAATACAGGAGAAAGTTTTATTATTCTATCTCTTTAATCCGCTCTATCTGTCTGTTCAAAAAATAGTCAGCATAAAGTTTGTAATCCTCTGTTTCGTAAAATGCAATCAACCCTTTTCTGTAACTTAGAATATCGCTGTCTTTAGAAGAATAAACAGGAATAATATTGGCATTCATCAAAACAATACTCTCAATCATGCGGGCGGTTCTCTTATTGCCATCAATGAAAGGTTGCAGGCGTGCAATATTACAATGCAGAAATATAGCTCTCTCCAAAGGATTAGCATAATATTCCTGATTAAACAAGATTTCACTCAATCTACTTTTTATTTCTTGTAAGTCTTTCGGGGGAATATAAACCGTTCCAGTAATACGTACAGCCCGTGTTCGCAAAGAGCCGGATTCTTCATTAGAAACCAGTCCCGTAGAAATAGATTGATGAACTCTAAAAAGGGTACGTTCATCAATGTGCTCCAGATTCTTTCCTTTATTAATATACTCCAATTCAGAAATGAAAGTATTATAGAGGTTTTTCAGCATCTTCGCATCTTCGTACTTCTTTTCAGAAGTAATACCATCCTTCAATAAAGCTTCTGTCTCAACGTAAGTATAAGTATTTCCTTCAATCTTACCTGAATAGTAGCACCACACGACAGCCAAGTCCTTTAATTCATTAGAATAAAGGTCGGACAGTTTAGACAAAGGATTTCCAAGTATAAACGCAGCTTTTTCTTGTTGTTCTGAATCGAATATTTGCACTGTACAAGAGAGATTTCGCTATTAATAAGACTTGCAAACCATTCTAAACAAAAAGGAGAATTAGATTTCTCTAATTCCCCTTTTTGTTTGAGGTTCCTGGCGGATTCGAACCGCCGTACACGGTTTTGCAGACCGCTGACTAAGCCACTCATCCAAGGAACCAATCTTTCTCATTTGCGGTTGCAAAGGTAGTACATTTTTTGGAAATTCCAACTATCCGCAGCAATTTTTCTTCTTTTCTTTTTTCGTCGCACTACACTCTGCACGCTTCTCATCCATCAATCGCTTTAAGTCACAACCGGTTACGCAATTTGCACATGGATTACCATTTTCTTTTGTCCGGCGGAAAAAAGCATAAATTCCCCATCCTATCCGGACAATACACAACAGTAACAGGATTGCAACTACCCATTGTTGCCAATTCATCATACAAATAATCCTCCTATTCTATAAATAGCAAATGCCATTACCCACGCAAGCAGCGTGGTATACACTGCCGTAAATAACGCCCATTTCCAACTACCGGATTCTTGCTTAATTGCCACAATCGTAGCTATACATGGGAAATAGATCAATACAAACACCATATAACAGAAAGCTACCAACGGTGTAATCGGAATACGTTCGGCAAGACTTACGGCATCTGCTTCAGCGTCATTCGTATAAAGCACGCCCAGTGTACTTACCACTAATTCCTTAGCGCCCACACCTGAAAGTATACCGATACCAAGTTTCCAGTCAAAACCCAAAGGTTCAATCACCGGCTCCATAGCCTTTCCTATCTGCCCGATGTAGGAATTCTCCTGCTGTTCGGCAACCGTTTCATACGCATCATGGTCGGGATAATATCCCAATGCCCATATTACGATGGAAGCTATCATGATAATACCTCCCATTTTACGCAGATATTGTGCCCCCTTCTCCCACGTGTGACGGAAAATAGCTTTTGCTGTCGGTAAACGGTAAGGCGGAAGCTCCATTACGAACGGAGTATCATCCCCCTTCACCAGAAAACGGCTGAATAAACGCGCCAGCAATACCGCCAACAGAATACCTATTGAATATATTAATAACAGTATCAAACTACCATTGTTCGGAAAAAATGCACCTACCAGCAACAAATAAATAGGCAGGCGGGCACTACATGACATCAACGGATTGACGAGCATGGTAATAAGTCGGCTTTTACGGTTCTCAATAGTGCGCGAAGCCATAATAGCAGGTACATTACATCCGAAACCCATAATCAGAGGAATGAAGGATTTACCATGCAACCCCATCTTATGCATAATCTTATCCATGATAAATGCAGCACGCGCCATATAACCGGAGTCTTCCATCAACGATATACAAAAATAAAGAATAAGAATGTTCGGCAGGAAGACAATCACACCACCAACACCACCTACAATACCATCTACCAATAGATCTTTCAACGGTCCATCCGCCATATTGGCATGTATAAAGTTACCGAGGGTTTCTACCAGCCATTCGATACCCATCATCGGGTATTCGCCAAGCACGAACGTCCCTTCGAACATGAGATACATGAACAGGAAGAAAATGGGGAATCCCCACACACGGTGCGTTACAATGGAATCTATCACGCGTGTAGTATGTTCTTTATCCAAGTGATTATCCACAAAGGTTTCTTTCAGTGCACCGGATATAAAACCATATTTTGCATCGGTAATTGCCTGATCGCAATCCTCATTCAGCACGTCTCGGATACGGCGGCTTTCCTGATCACGGACATCTATGATTTCTTTGCCGTTGGGTAAAGTTTTAATCAGCGTTTCCAAATCCGGATCATTCTCCAGAAGTTTGATGGCAAGAAAGCGGGTAGAATACTTATGACGGATACCCTCATTCTCACTAATCACCCGCTTCACCTCTTCAATGCTACGTTCCAGTTCAGGACCGTGGTTAATGTGAATATGACGATAGAATCCATGATGACGTACTTCTTCTTCTTTATGAGCCCCACCGGTATAGCCGGGCACATACTCCCGATGCCATTCACGCAGGTCATTCAACACTTCTGCACGTACCTTGCCTTTCTGATCGAGGAAGTCGGCACCTTCGTAAATACTGATAACAACGTGAAAAAGATCTTCGATGCCTTTGCCCGTACGCGAAACGGTAGGAACCATAGGAACACCAAAGAGTTCACTCAGTTTCATGTAATCCAGCGTGTTGCCACTGGCTTCCAGTTCATCGTACATATTGAGCGCCATCACCATACGCACGTTCATGTCAATCAACTGGGTAGTGAGGTACAGATTACGTTCCAGATTGGACGAATCTACCACATTGATAACAATGTCCGGTGTTTCATCAATAATATGATGACGGACATACATTTCTTCAGGACTATATGCTGATAGCGAATATGTACCCGGCAAATCGACTATGCGGAAATGATAACCTTGGAAATTAAAATGACCTTCCTTAGCATCCACTGTAACCCCGCTGTAGTTACCAACGTGTTCGTGTGAACCGGAAGCAATATTAAACAGAGAAGTTTTTCCACAATTTGGATTACCCACTAATGCAACATTAATGGTGCGGCGTTTACCAAGAGCGATACGTTTCAGTTCTTCTTCCCCCGGATAAATATCTTCACTCATTCCCGGATGATAATTCGGTTTTGTCACTTGCTCTTTCGCCTCATGTTCGCTGAGTATTTCAATCATCCCTGCCTCCTGGCGGCGCAAAGAGATTTCATACCCCATTACTTTGTATTTTATTGGGTCTTTCAGCGGGGCATTCAGCAAAACCTCTACAGTCTTGCCTTTAATAAAACCCATTTCTACAATTCGTTTGCGGAAACCGCCATGCCCCAGTACTTTAACGATTACACCTTTTTCTCCAGTTTTTAATTCGGATAAACGCATAGTCTTCTCTCTTTCTTTAATTTGGATGCAAAGATAAATGATTTGTATTTAGCCTACAAATTATTTAGATTGTTTTTAAATAAGGAGAAATATTCTTCATTCTCCACTTTGTTCCGAAGAATTAGAAAGAATTCAATCCGTTAATATTATCTTTGCACCATTATGAATATAAAGAAAATAGCGCAATATATTGATCAGGAGAAGCTTTTCACACGAGAAGACAAAATACTGGTAACGCTGAGTGGCGGAGCGGACTCAGTAGCTTTGTTGCGTCTACTTCTTGATATGGGGTACACCTGCGAAACGGCACATTGCAATTTCCATCTGCGGGGCGATGAGTCGGTTCGAGATGAAATGTTTGTCCGCGAACTATGCTTGCAGTTGGAAGTTCCGTTACATGTCCAACATTTCCAAACCACGGAAGAAGCGGCAAAGCGCCACATATCCATTGAAATGGCAGCACGGGAATTACGTTATGCTTGGTTTGAGCAGCTCCGTCTACAACAAGGAGCCAACGTTATCGCCGTGGCCCATCATAAAGATGATAGTGTAGAAACTCTCCTGCTCAACCTTATCCGTGGAACAGGCATCAACGGACTATTGGGTATCCGTCCCAAAAACGGAAACATTGTCCGCCCCTTGTTATGCCTCGACCGAAAAGAAATAACCGAATACCTACAAGAAATCGGACAATCTTACGTAACGGACAGCACTAACCTGCAAGACGAATATACACGCAACAAGATACGCCTCAACCTCTTGCCACTTATGCAGGAAATCAACCCCTCTGTAAAAGAAAGCCTTCTCCGCACTGCAGAACATCTGAATGATGCAGCTCTCTTATATAAAAAAGGAATAGAAGAAGGCAAGCAGAAAGTGCAAACCGAACAAGGTATCCTGATCAGTGTTTTGCTCCAAGAATCTGCACCGGAAACCTTATTATTTGAGATCTTATCTCCATTAGGATTTAACAGTGCACAGATCAAAGATATTTTCACCTCTCTGAATGGGCAACCGGGGAAAATATTCCTCAGTGGAGAATGGCGCGTGATTAAAGATCGAGAGCTTCTACTGTTAGAACCGATCTGTTCAGAAGATGTTTCAACAGTCTTTTCTCCAGATGATCCTGCCCTACCCTTCCGTTTGACAATGGAAGAATTAGAAGTCACAGATGATTTCATCATTCCCCGTGACCGAAACACTGCTTGCTTCGATGCAGACAAACTAAAACAACCTCTCACAGTCAGACACTACCGACAAGGCGACACATTCGTTCCCTTTGGTATGACTGGGCGAAAAAAGGTCAGTGACTACCTTACTGATCGGAAATTCTCCCTTTCCCGCAAAGAGCAACAATGGGTACTTTGCAGTGGCTCCCATATCATTTGGTTGATAGGCGAACGTACTGATAATCGTTTCAGAATAGACGACCAAACACAAAAAGTTATTATTCTGAAGTTTATTCCTTATGAACGGGGGTTAAATCATTTTTTTAGGAGTTAGAGCCAATAGTCTTGCTACATGTATACAGAACCGCAGGCGGAATATCGGCTTTAACTCCTCTAACTCCTAAAAACATTCATTTCTGAACGAACAAATCAATTCTGTCAGCCGATCACGGCGTAGAGTATCCCTTAGCCTATATCCGTAGCAACAACAAGAGTGATAAACCACTGATAATAAACCCTGTGCCTACTTCTTTTGCAAGCCATTATTAATCAAATATTGTTCCGTTACGAAGGAGCGTAAGTTTCACTTTAGAGGAACTTTTGTTTCTTTACTGTGACACAATCGTTTCTTAGGTAAGAAACGTTTGTTCCATAGGCAAGGCACTTTTTTGTTTCAAGAGAAAGAAACAAAATGGAACAAATAGCGGTACGACAAATCAACGGTATCTCCCTCCGCAGCCACAAGGAAAGGCGTAATCTTACGAGTATACCTTACGCTTGCCAGCAGGCTGAAAGCACTGAAAGCCATCCACAACCGGATATTTCAGTATAAACACCTAAGAGATGAAAGCACAGAACAGAATGATTATTCGCACAATTCACGTTCATCCTCTACTATCAATAATTTCATAGTTCCTAATTTTAAATACAGACACAAATGTATCGGAGAATTCTGTAGAAATTCTGAATGAAAGGGGTTTATTGCATGTAGGATTAAAACTATAAAATAATCCGGTCCTCTTTCTGCCGCACAAAGCAGTCTGAAAGCAACGAAGCAAACGGAGTATCATACGTCCGCGCCTTGAACGAACATCCCTTGACGCATGCGCAACACTTTATGCACTTTTCGGCAATCGTATTACATTCGTCACCTTTCAGGATAGCTCCCGAAGGACAATGTACAGCGCAAACGCCACAATGCGTGCAAAGTTCCGCATTCACTTCCGGTACACGCGGCAAAGGAACACCACTTTTACGCAACTTTATCACCCGGCGCAGAAACTTGAACAAAGGCAGAAAAGGCTGGCGCGGACGCTGAATACGGTTCACATCCACCGGATACAAGTGTTCCATATCAATGGCGGCATTTATTTTCGTCCGTATCTTTGCACCAAATTCCTCCGCATATTGCAAATCATTTGCATCCGGACGCCCTGGGGCTATTGGATTTTGTTCCGTACTATACGAATGTTCTCCCACAAAAGTAGCCCCGGCAATAACTTTGAAGCCCTGAGCAGAAGCAAATGCGTCCAATTCTATCAAAGCCTTTTCATACGCGCGGTTACCATAAACTACTACCAGCACAACTGGAGATCCTGACGCACGAATACCCTGCAAACGTTCCATAGCCAAAGGAGCTACCTTGCCACCATACACTGGCACAGCAATAACAGTCAGTGTATTCTCCGGAATATCTACCTCAGCAGTATGCAGTGTTAAATTCGTAGTAACAACATTTGTTAATCCTGTTCCGCGAACAATTGCCTCGCCAACTTGTTTAGATGTACGAGTAGGCGAAAAATAGATGAAATGAACTTCGTTTATATCCATAAATATATGCGCTTTTTCTTGGTTTATCAAGCAAAGATAAAGTTTTAAAATTAAAAAAAAGACGAATTGTTTATGAAACCAAAAATATTTATTACCTTTGCACCGTTGAAACATTCTGTAAACTCCTAAGTGCGGGTAGCTAACAGTTTTCCGGTTCAATAATAAATATCCCATAATCATTATATTAAATAAAGGTATATTTGCCACGTTGCTTGTGACGACAACCGCAGCCGTGTGAACATATCTGTCCAATAACAAAAGAAATTTTAAACCATTCACATATATACTGTATGTATAATATCATTCAATTGAACGACAAAAATTTGTCGGAACTTCAATCTATTGCCCAAGAACTGGGTATTAAAAAGACAGACTCACTAAAAAAAGAAGAACTTGTTTACAAGATACTTGATGAACAAGCCATCGCAGGTGCTACCAAAAAGGTTGCTGCTGAAAAGCTGAAAGAAGAGCGTAAAGTGGATAGACAACAAAAACGTACCCGCGTAACCGTAAAAAAAGAGAGTACTGACAAAGTCTTCACCGCCAACAAAAATGGCGACCTCACTAAGGCAAAAGCTGAAGCCACAGTTGTAGCTGCCAAGGTACAACCAGTAGCTGAGGCAACAAAAGCACCGGTAGCTGAGAAAGCTCCTGAAGCAGTTGTAACCACTGCATCCGCTCCCGAAAAAGCCGAAGACGCTACTCCGAAACGTAAACCGGGGCGTCCGCGCAAAACCAAGACGGAAGAAAAAGCTCCCATACCCGCACCTATGCCTGTTGCAAAGAAGGAAGAGCCTAAAAAAGCTGAACCTGAATTGAACTTTGAAACCGAAACACCTAAAGTAGTTAAGAAAGTCGTAATAGAGGACAGTCCTATCTTATCAGAACCCGAAGATGACTTCATTCCCATCGAAGATCTCCCGACTGAGAAAATAGAGCTCCCTTCAGAACTGCTGGGCAAATTCGAAGCTACCAAAGCCGAGACTCCTATAGCACCCGTAGCAGAACCCACGCCTGCAACCGCACAACGCCCACGCCTTCGTCCTCGCGACAATAATAATACTCCTTATAATAATAACAACAATAATAATCGTAACAACAACCCGCGTCCTGTTCAGCAACAACGTCCCGTGCAGCAAAATGCTGGTGATAACTATGCTCCTGTGCAAGAACGCAGACCGGTAATTGAGCGCGAAAAAGTATACGAATTCGATGATATCTTGACCGGTACCGGTGTACTGGAAATTATGCAGGATGGTTACGGATTCCTTCGTTCTTCCGATTACAATTATCTTTCTTCACCGGATGATATTTACGTATCACAATCCCAAATTAAATTGTTCGGACTGAAAACAGGTGACGTTGTGGAAGGTGTAATTCGTCCGCCGAAAGAAGGAGAAAAATATTTCCCATTGGTAAAGGTAGGAAAAATCAATGGACGTGATCCGGCTTTCGTACGTGATCGTGTGCCATTTGAGCATCTTACTCCGTTATTCCCCGATGAAAAATTCAGATTATGCAAAGGTGGCTACTCCGACTCCATGTCTGCCCGTGTAGTAGATCTCTTTGCTCCTATCGGTAAAGGTCAGCGTGCATTGATCGTGGCACAGCCTAAAACCGGTAAGACCATCCTGATGAAAGATATAGCCAATGCAATTGCAGCAAATCATCCGGAAGTTTACATGATCATGTTGCTTATCGACGAACGCCCTGAAGAAGTAACCGACATGGCTCGTACCGTAAATGCCGAAGTGATAGCTTCAACTTTCGATGAACCAGCCGAACGTCACGTAAAGATTGCAGGTATCGTACTGGAGAAAGCAAAGAGACTTGTAGAATGTGGCCATGATGTCGTTATCTTCCTGGATTCTATCACTCGTCTGGCACGTGCTTACAATACAGTATCCCCGGCTTCCGGCAAAGTTCTTTCAGGTGGTGTGGACGCCAATGCACTACACAAGCCCAAACGTTTCTTCGGTGCCGCCCGCAATATTGAAAATGGTGGCTCACTCACTATCCTGGCTACTGCATTGATTGATACCGGTTCTAAAATGGACGAAGTTATCTTCGAAGAATTCAAAGGTACAGGTAACATGGAGTTGCAACTCGACCGCAACCTGTCCAACAAACGTATTTTCCCTGCAGTCAACATTGTTGCTTCCAGCACTCGTCGTGATGATCTGTTGCAGGATAAGCAAACATTGGATCGCATGTGGATACTCCGCAAATATCTGGCTGATATGAACCCGATAGAAGCTATGGATTTCGTAAAAGATCGTATGGAAAAAACCAAAGACAACGACGAATTCCTAATGAGTATGAACAGCTAAAACTGAAGCCAAAGGATATAATCAACAAGAAATAGGATTAAATATACAAAAAGGACGAGACATTTTCGGATATCTCGTCCTTTTTAGTTATTTTGTCGCAATTAATCACATATCATTGTATAAACGTATTAGTTAATAAGGTGAAGCTCAGTAAAACGATCATACTATTATTGTTGATGTTATTTTACGGTACTTCCTATATCCTGTCTGCAAGCAAGGATTCGGAAGATGAGCGTATACATCTTATGGAATACCTGATGGATAATAACTTAGGTTATTCTCAGGAAGTCAGATTAAGAGATATCGCCCAATGGGAAAATGAACTTGTAGAAGTATTCCGTAGCAGAAAGGACTATAAATACATGTTCCTTATGCAGCAGATGGCTGTATATGCCCTCGTTTCAGACGGCCACATCAACGAAGCGTTGGAAAAAGCAAATGTTATGCTGAAACAGGCCACTCAAATGAAATACGATATCGGCATAGCCATAGCCCATTATGCAATAGGAGATACTTATCTTAATGCCAACATGAATAATGAGGCTATCGAAGAATACGAAATAGTCATGCAGAAATTGCATAAAGTATCCGACTCCGAAAAATTACAGGAAAAAGTCTTGATTCAACTAATTCCAACCCTCATCAGAATGGGGAGGATGGATAAAGCTAAAGCCTATTTGGATCAAATGGAACAAATGAATGATTATCAGCACAGCCGTTTCATAGAAAATATCTTCCAAGCATATTATTACCTCCATAATAATGATATGGATAAAGTCCGGAAATATATTCAGGAAGCAGAAGAATGGTATGAATACTATCCGTTTTATTTTCATAGTTCTATCTTGAAATATATACAAGCTGAATATGCCAAAAGAATTGGAGATGACGAACTAGCTATCAAATTATATAATGAACTGACTATAAATACCAGCAGTGCCAATGTCTATAACAGATATCTAAAAATGAAGAATTCACTGGCACAACTGTATACCAAACAAAGCAGGCCTAGAGAGGCATGTGCCATTTTTCAAGACATCAATATTGCACGAGATTCTATCAATGCCCGTAACTATTCCACCCAGATAAATCTGTTGCGAACCATATATCAGGTGGACCGTCTCGAGATGGATAATCAAAGCGAGCGAAGCCGTCTGCTTTTTTATTCAATTATAGGTTGTATCCTCATTCTAGGCATATCTATTGTATCCGTACTTTATATTCGTAAAATCAATGCACGCTTGATTGCATCTCAACATAAATTGGAAAAAGCCCGGCAAAGTGCTGAGAACTCCATTCGTACCAAAAGTCTTTTTCTGTCGAATATGAGTCATGAAATACGTACTCCACTAAATGCCTTGTCCGGTTTCTCATCTATTCTGACCGATGCTAATATTGACATCGGAACCCGACAACAATGCAATGAAATCATTCAGCAAAATTCAGACTTACTTTTGAAGCTGATAGACGATGTTGTTGACCTTTCCAGTTTGGAAATCGGGAAAATGCAATTCCAGTTTGGAAACAGCGATGCAGTAGCTATTTGTCGCAATGTAGTGGATACGGTAGAGAAGATAAAGCAAACATCCGCCACAGTCCTATTCCAAACGTCTCAGGAAAAAATGGAAATCTATACGGATGAGGCACGCCTCCAGCAGTTACTTATCAATCTGTTGATTAATGCAACCAAATTTACCACAGAAGGTAGCATAACCTTATTATTGGAGAAAGAATCAGAAGAAATGACTGTGTTTTCGGTTACAGATACCGGTTGTGGGATCGCCCCGGAAAAACAGGGACAGATATTTAACCGTTTTGAAAAACTGAATGAAAATGCCCAAGGCAGCGGATTGGGACTCTCTATCTGTCAATTAATTGTAGAACGTTTCGGCGGAAGAATATGGATAGATCCTGAATATAAGGATGGTTCCCGCTTCTTGTTTACTCATCCAATTCACTCTACCAACAGAAAGGAGGCAGCGCAATGAAACAAACCTTGTTAATACTCGCTCTTTTCCTACAAAGTTTCCTCGCATTTGCAGAAAATATAACAGAAAAATCATCTGTGGCAGACAGTCTGTTAATCGAACTGCGTGCACTTCCGCATGACACCACAAGATTAAAATTACTTGAGAAACTCGTGCTTACCGAACAAAACTCTCCGCATTATATAGAATATGCTGAAGAAATGTTCAACGAAGCACAGTGCCAAAAGAATCCCTAAATATATATGTAGCAGTACATATTTCAAAATATTGTACTATTATAATAAGAATGAAGTCGATAGTGTCAGTAAACTGGTGAACTACGTGAAACCCATTGCTGAACGCATGGAGTTTTTCAGGTTGTACTTCAATGCACAAAAATTGCTTATTTATACTTATACATATAAGGAGAAATATGAATATGCCATCAATGAATCATTAAAAATGCTTGAGAGAGCAGAAGAACTGAATAACACAGACGGCCGTATAGCTGCTTATTCATGTCTGGCAAGTGCATACCATGAAACCAACCGTACAAAAGAAGAAGGAGAAGCGCTTCGAAAAGCTCACAAATATGTTTCGGAACAAACAACCAGCAGTACACAGTTTAATGTTCTGAATCAATTAATTGTATTCAGTAAAGACCAGAAAGACTATTCAAGCCTGAAGACGTATCTGAAAGAAAACAAACAGCTATTGCAAAAAATGCTTAGTTTAGATCCGGATATGTATGAATCATATTTCAATCTTTATCTATTCTCAGAAATTTTTCAAACTTACTATTATACAGGGATAGGAAAGACAGACTCGGCTAAATATCATATAGAAGAAGCTCAAGACTTCATAACTCCGCAGAGTTATATTCCCTATATGGCCCTGTATTATGATGCAAGTGCGGAGTATTACCGGCATACAAAAGATTATCAGGCTGCACTTCTCTATATAGATTCTGCTCTGATAAAGATGAAACAATTTGAATCTGCCCAAATGGAGTATGCCAAACAATTATCGCGGAAAGCTGACATTCTGCAAGAAATGGGTAAATATGCAGAAGCCCTGCCACTGTACGAAAGTTCCAATCATATTCAGGATTCACTGACTGCCGCCATATCAGCTAAACAACTGGAGGAAATCAAAGAAATACATCATCTGAACCAATTGGTATGGGAGCGTGGAAAACTAAGAAATCGTGTACAAACCAGTATTCTTTTGAGTCTCGGAATCATTTTGATCTTATGTATCGGCTATATGTTCCGCATCAATCTGATACGAAAAGCACTAAAGATATCAGAAAAAGAAACTCATAAAGCCACACGACAGACAGAAGAAGCCAATGAAATGAAGAATCGTTTCCTCTCCAATATGAGTCACGCCATCCGTGTTCCCCTAAACGGAGTATTGGGGTTCTCACAAATTATAGCAAACGAAGCGGAAATAGACGATCAAACCCGTAAAGAATATGCGGAAATTATTCAGCAAAACACGGATCAGCTAATGCGTTTAGTCAATAATGTCCTTGATTTGTCGCGCCTGGAAGCTGGTATGATGAAATTCCAAATGAGTAATTATGACATCGTACAGCTCTGCAACGATGCTGTAGGAATGGCACATATGCAGAATTCTACCTTGCATACTCATTTCATCAGTAACATTGACGAATATATCATCCATACAGACACAAACCGGTTCATGCAATTCGTTGTCAGTATTCTAACTTGTCCATTCGCTTCTTTCAAAGAAGAACGCGATCTCAACTTCACTCTGAACAAGAACGGAGAAATATTACGTTTTAAAATCACCAACTGCCCCCTCGCAGACCTCAAATATGCCAATCAAGACTCTGCTTTGCGTAATGATGTCAACCGTCTGTTTATAAAACACTTTGGCGGTACATATCAAGTAATCCCCGATAGCAAAGAAGGTCCAACTATTCTTTTCACTTATCCCGCTACCTCGGTTGAATAATATTATTGCCTTAAATGAAGGTAGATACGTGGATTTTTTGTACTTTTGCGCCTCAATAAGAGTAATTTGTAATTTATAAATAGAATTATATCATCATGTTCGATAATTTAAGCGAAAGACTGGAAAGGTCGTTTAAAATTCTGAAAGGTGAAGGAAAGATCACCGAAATCAATGTTGCGGAAACCCTGAAAGATGTGCGTAAAGCACTGTTGGACGCTGACGTAAACTACAAAGTAGCCAAAACTTTCACTGATACTGTTAAGGAAAAAGCATTAGGACAAAACGTGCTGACAGCTGTAAAGCCCAGTCAGTTGATGGTAAAAATCGTGCACGATGAACTGACTCAATTGATGGGTGGCGAAACAGCAGAGATTGATTTGGAAGGAAAACCGGCAGTTATTCTGATGTCCGGTCTGCAAGGTTCCGGTAAGACAACTTTCTCAGGTAAGCTGGCACGAATGCTGAAAACGAAAAAGAACAAGAAGCCATTGTTGGTGGCTTGTGATGTATACCGCCCTGCCGCTATTGAACAGTTGCGCGTACTAGCTGAACAAATTGGAGTTCCAATATACTCTGAACCTGACAGCAAGAATCCGGTGAAAATTGCTGAAAACGCCATTCAAGAGGCTAAAGCCAAAGGATACGATGTAGTCATTGTCGATACAGCCGGACGTCTGGCAGTAGACGAAGAGATGATGAACGAGATTGCCGCTATTAAAAAAGCAATCAATCCAAACGAAATCCTATTCGTAGTAGACTCCATGACCGGCCAGGACGCTGTAAACACAGCAAAAGAGTTTAACGAACGACTTGACTTCAACGGTGTTGTACTAACTAAATTAGATGGTGACACCCGTGGTGGTGCCGCTCTTTCCATTCGTTCGGTGGTGAACAAGCCGATCAAGTTTGTGGGTACAGGTGAAAAACTGGATGCTATTGATCAATTCCATCCCTCACGTATGTCAGACCGTATCCTTGGTATGGGTGACATCGTTTCATTGGTGGAACGTGCCCAGGAGCAGTACGATGAAGAAGAAGCAAAACGCCTGCAAAAGAAGATTGCCAAGAATCAATTCGATTTCAACGATTTCTTGAGTCAGATTGCACAGATCAAAAAGATGGGCAACCTGAAAGACTTGGCTTCTATGATACCGGGTGTAGGTAAAGCTATTAAGGACATTGATATTGATGATAATGCATTTAAAAGTATTGAGGCTATCATCTATTCGATGACTCCGGCAGAACGCAGTAATCCGGCTCTTCTGAACGGTTCGCGTCGTCAACGCATTGCCAAAGGTAGTGGTACGAATATTCAAGAAGTAAACCGTCTGTTGAAACAATTTGACCAAACCCGCAAGATGATGAAAATGGTAACGGGTAGCAAGATGGGCAAAATGATGCCGAAGATGAAATAATAAAGATAAACTGCAAGCATACCAATCCCGCTAATTTCATATTTTAAATGAAGTCAGCGGGATTGTTGTTATATTCGGTTATTTGCTCTATATTTGCGATACTCTTTTTAGACCCCTAATACAAGATAAATTATAATCAAAACAAAAATATTTATATGACATTAATTGATGGAAAAGCAATCTCTGAACAAGTAAAACAGGAGATTGCTGCAGAAGTAGCAGAAATTGTAGCAAAAGGTGGCAAATGCCCTCACCTTGCTGCAATTCTTGTAGGCCACGATGGTGGCAGCGAAACGTATGTTGCTGCCAAAGTGAAAGCATGCGAAGTTTGTGGATTCAAATCCAGTCTCATCCGTTATGAAGCGGATGTTACGGAAGAAGAGCTCCTTGCTAAAGTACGTGAATTAAATGAAGATGCAGATGTTGATGGATTTATCGTACAACTCCCATTACCCAAGCATATCTCTGAGCAAAAAGTGATTGAAACTATCGATTATCGTAAAGATGTAGACGGGTTTCATCCCATCAATGTAGGTCGCATGTCCATAGGATTGCCTTGCTATGTATCAGCAACCCCTAACGGTATTCTTGAACTACTGAAACGCTATCAAATAGAAACTTCGGGTAAGAAGTGTGTAGTATTGGGACGTAGTAATATCGTCGGTAAACCAATGGCTGCACTGATGATGCAGAAAGCCTATCCAGGAGATGCTACTGTAACCGTATGCCATAGCCGGAGCAAAGATCTTGTAAAAGAATGCCAGGAAGCCGATATCATCATCGCTGCATTGGGACAACCCAACTTTGTGAAAGCTGAAATGGTAAAAGAAGGTGCCGTAGTTATTGATGTAGGTACTACACGTGTACCGGATTCTACAAAAAAATCAGGCTTCAAACTGACTGGAGATGTTAAGTTTGACGAGGTTGCTCCGAAATGTTCATTTATCACTCCTGTGCCGGGTGGTGTAGGACCGATGACCATCGTTTCTTTGATGAAGAATACATTGCTGGCTGGCAAGAAAGCAATATATCAATAATAAAAATACCGAATACCGGAAGGAACCTCTTGTGACAACTTGACTCCTTTCGGTATTTATTTTATCCAGTGGAACCTTAATCCGCTCAAAGTCATGAGACAGACAATCCCTCTTGCATTACTTTTCTTCTTTATATCGTGTTGTAGCACAGCACAGGAACAAGTAGTACCGGAATCCACTGATACAATCCCCCCTGCAAAAATCACTCTATTATTTGTAGGTGATCTGATGCAACACCAAGCCCAGCTTGACGCCGCGCGTACAAATAAAGGGACCTATGACTACTCTCCCTGCTTCTCTCTAGTAAAAGAGCAAATCAGTGGAGCGGACATCGCTATCAGCAATTTAGAAGTACCTATCGGTGGAAAACCTTATAGTGGTTATCCGGCTTTCTGTGCACCTGATGAATATTTATATGCCATTAAAGAGGCCGGTTTCAATGTTCTGTTAACTGCTAACAATCACTGTCTCGACCGCGGTAAAAAAGGTTTGGAACGTACAATCCTAATGTTAGATTCCTTACGTATCCCCTACACCGGAACTTATAGAAATGAAGAAGAACGCCGTCAACGATACCCATTACTCATTCACAAAAACGGTTTTCGAATTGCCCTTCTTAACTATACCTATGATACCAATGGAGTTAAGCCATCCTCTCCCAACATAGTGAACTATATTGATAAGAAAATCATGTTACAGGATATCGATACAGCACGAACATGGCAACCTGATGTTATCATTGCCTGTATGCATTGGGGAAACGAATACCAATCGCTACCCAGTCGCGAACAGCAACAATTGGCTGATTGGTTATTGAAACAGGGTGTTACCCATATCATCGGTAGCCATCCTCATGTTATACAACCCATGGAACTACGTACCGATAGCATTACCAGAACACAACACGCTGTAGTATATTCTTTAGGGAATTTCATCTCCAATATGAGTAAAGTAAATACTGACGGAGGACTTATATTCACATTAGAATTAGAAAAAGACACCACAACATCTACTTCCCCACAAGTTCGAGTACAACGTTGCGGATATAATTTCGTATGGACAGCACGTCCCAATTTCACCAAAGAAAAAACTATGTGCTTTATCCCACAGATTCCACATCTATCTCAAAGCTCCCGGAAGCTGCACGTAACCATCTGAATATCTTCGTCAAAAACTCCCGAAAGCTCCTCCAACAGCACAATGTAGGAATTAAGGAGAATAAAAAATAATGCAGATTTCAATAAAATATTTCGCCAAATATTTGCAGTATTAAAGATAATACCTATCTTTGCACCGCGTTTGAGAAATGACGTAAACATGGTGACTGTAGTTCAGTTGGTTAGAGCGTCAGATTGTGGTTCTGAATGTCGTGGGTTCGAGTCCCATCAGTCACCCCAAAAAATCCTGTAAGTTTATGACTTGCAGGATTTTTTGTTTATAACACTTTACTATCCTCTATGTTAAAGTTTACTATTCCGACCAACCACCAATAAATATTAACCACGATAATCATAAAGTTCCGGGAATTTGCATACATTTGCACCACGCTTATAAAAACATCATAGGTGCAATAATAAACATGGAAAATGAACTTCTGTCGCTCATTCCTGAATACATACCTTTAGGGCTCGGCGTATATGATAAAGATGGATATCTGAAATACGCCAATGGCACTACACTAAAAATGTTCGGTGTAACCATGAAGGATATTTATAATATTAATATCTTCGATGACCCTAACATCACGGCAGAAGATAAAAAGCTCTCCTAAAAGCAGGGGTTGAATGTCTCTTTTGAAACTGATTATGATTTCGATCTTTGTGAAAACTTCTACGAAACACCCATCAAAGGAATCAAAAAATACTTTGTTACCAAAGTAACTATCATGCGCGATCCCAAAGGAAATCGTCAAGGCTATTTATTAGCCTGTGAAGATATCACCGTAAAGAAAGCACAAGAGCGGGAAATTATTGAAAGCTACAAGAAAATAAAAGCAACACAAAAGGAATTATCACTAGCCTTGAATGCTGGGAAGCTATCCTCATGGAACTACAATATAAAAGAGGGTCTGTTTTGCAAATTCGATGTTCATATCGAAAATATTGAGAAAAAAAAAGATCATTGCAATCCATATATGAGAGCATCCATCCCGACGACAGAAATAAATTCATGGCATTACTGGAAGCAGTTGCTCATAAACAGAAGCTCCCGGAAAACAGAATTATATTAAGAGTTCTGGAAAACAATGCAACAGATTATAGTTACTCCAGCTTTACCTACAGTGCAGTAGAAGATGAAGCAGGCAATGTAGTGGTCATCACATTTATTCAACGGGATATTACCGAAGACATTATATACCAGCAAAATCTGATTACAGCCAAAAACAAAGCAGAAGAAGCGGACAAATTGAAGTCCACATTCCTCGCTAACATGAGTCACGAAATCCGTACTCCACTCAATGCAATTGTTGGATTCTCCGAATTGCTGACCGAAACGGATGATGCGGAAGAAAAAATTTGAATATAAACAACTGATTGAAACCAACAGTGAGATACTCCTGAAATTAATCGGGGACATTCTCGATCTGTCAAAAAATTGAAGTTGGCTCCATTGATATCAATCGTCAGAAACTGAATTTGTGCCAGCTTTGCGATGAATTATACCGGTCCTTCCAACAACGGATTAAAAAATCCCAAAGTTATCCTCAAACTCATCAATCCATATACCAAATGTGTGGCGAATTTCGACAAATATCGCTTTATGCAGATATTCACAAACTTTGCTACAAATGCCATTAAGTATACGCCACAAGGTGAAATTGTAATGGGATACGAATGTATGCCCGGACAGGTAAGAATCTATGTAAAGGATAGCGGCATCGGCATACCGGAGGAGAAAAAAACCGTATCTTCAGTCGTTTCGAGAAATTAGATACTTTTTGCCCAGGGAACCGGCTTAGGACTTTCTATCTGTAAAGCCATTGCCGATGCTACAGGCGGAGAAGTAGGCTTTAAAAATCCAAAAAGCCAACATAGGTTCTGAGTTCTGGTACATCGGATATACCGATGTCGAATATGTCGAAAAAATCAGAGGTTGCAGACGAGGACTTAAATAACAAAAAGTACAGAACACCTTTCAGCCAATTCCTCAGTAAAGATTAAAGATCTGAATATTCTGATAGCGGAAGATAATGACAGCAATTACCTGTTAATCAAGAAACTTCTTAAAGACAATCAACTAACCCGCACCATAACCGGGTAGAAGCTATCGAGAAAATCAAAGCCCAGACCTTTGACATCGTCTTTATGGATATGCGGATGCCGGTAATGAATGGACTGGAAGCAACTTCCCTCATCCGGGAATTCAACCAGACTACCCCCTATTATCGCCCTTACTGCCAATGCATTCGACTCCGACAGAGAGAATGCATTAGCCGCAGGATGCAATCATTTCATGACCAAGCCCGTCAAAAAACGAGAATTAATGGATTTACTTTTTCAGATATTTCAAACAACAACCCCAATAACAGGATTATTTCTGATTCAATTTACGTATCACTTTAGCAGGATTTCCCACAGCCAACGAGTCTGCCGGAATATCATGCGTAACCACTGAACCCGCACCGATTACACAACGGTCGCCAATAGTCACTCCCGGGCAAATTGTCGCATGACCGCCAATCCAGCAACGTTCACCAATGGTTACCGGCAGACAATTCTCATAGGCATCCCTTTCGTCAGCATCAAGCGGATGTTGCGCCGTATAAATATGTACTCCCGGAGCAATCAGCGTTTTTCCGGCCAATAGTAACTTTAGCACCATCCAAAAATAACAGCACCGAAATTGATAAAAAACTCCTTCAGCTGCATATATACCATCCGCATAATCGCAATAAAAGGGTGGTTCTACAAAAAAATCCGGAGCGGAATTCGGGAAAAGTGAACGGGTAACCTCCGGCATTTTAGAGGTATGATATTCAGTCACATTCAACTGATGCAGCTTCTTTTTTACTTCAGCCCGATAGGCATACATTTCAGGAGTATGAGCATCGTAATGAAGCCCTTCGCGCATACACTTTAATTCTTCTTGAAGTGTTCTCATCTTAAAAATGATTTTATTATTAACTCGTTAAAAGAACACTGCAAAGTTAGTATAAATTCAGGCACCTGTATGCCCATGTTTCTGTAAAAAAAGTAAATGTCCAAAACCATAAAAAAGGCTCAATTGTTATCTAAATATTCGGAATTATCAGGTGTACAACAAACAGTCTTTTAGTTTAAAAAAGTTGAAAGTAGATAATCCTACGCTTATTTTCTGTTTGCTGGCACTCGATTTGCGGATATTATTACAGAGTATTAACCAATATACTCCTGATATTAGTATGACAACATGTATAACTAAAAATAAATGATTATGGAAACAAACGAAAAATTAATTGCAGTCGTAGAAATCGGTGGTGACAAAGCAACTCAATTCTGGGCAAGAGCTGATGATTTGGCGCAAGCATACAATGAGAAATCAACGGATATAGTCTATTCAGTAAAGAAACTTCCTGATTCTGATAACCTCTTTCACTTCTTCGCTACCTCAAAAGAAGAAATGACGCAGGAAACCTTGTTGGAATGTAGCCGTGAGTTCCTGGATGAATTATTGACATTAGTTCCCAGCGAATGCGTCAGAATATCCGTTGTCGGACCTAAAGCAGGCTAAAAAAGCATACCGTAAACCGGTAAAGCAAAGGATTGGGCAGGCAGAAAAGAGGCAGATAGGAATACATTCATTATCTTTGCAACTGTTTTTGTAAACCCAACCCTATATAAAATGAAGTTACTCTGGCTCGACCTCAACAGTTCATACGCACATTCTTCCCTGGCACTTCCGGCACTGCATGCCCAGATTGCTGATGATACATCCATAGAATGGGATATCGTATCAGCCACTATCAATGAGAATGTAGGGTCTGACTGTCAATGAAGTCTACCATCGCCAACCTGACATACTTGCCGCTACAACCTGGCTCTTCAACCATGAGCAATTGCTCCACATCCTTTCAAGAGTAAAAAGCACTCCTGCCACAATGCTGCATTGTATTAGGCGGCCCTGAGTATCTGGGGAGACAATGAATACTTCCTACATAAAAACCCTTATGTCAGCTGTGTATTCAGAGGAGGAGAGGAGAAAAGTTTCCGCAATGGCTCGCATGCCGGAACGAACAGGAAAAAAGTGGAATGCCATTCCCGGACTCTGTTATCTCGACTCCAACGGGCAGTACAGAACAACGGCATAGCACGTGTACTGAAATTCTCTGATCTCATACCTCCCGAAAAAGCCGTTTCTTTAATTGGAGCAAACCATTCGTACAGCTGGAAACGACACGAGGCTGTTTCAATACCTGTGCTTTTCTGCGTCAGTGGAGGCGAAAAAGCCTGTACGTACACTTTCCATAGAAGCTATTCGCGAACGACTCCAAATCATTCATCAACATGGTATTAAAAACGTGCGTGTACTCGACCGTACTTTCAATTACAATACCCGCCGGGCAAAAGAACTGCTTGAGCTTTTTCTTGAATACCACCCTGATATACGCTTCCATCTGGAAATACACCCTGCACTTCTTTCCGAAGAACTGAAAGAAGAATTGAAACACTTGCCCGAAGGTCTGTTACACCTGGAAGCAGGCATACAAAGCCTGCGTGAACCTGTACTCGAAAAAGCCGGAGGATGGGAAAGCTGACAGACGCATTGGAAGGTCTAAAATTCCTGTGTTCTCTCCCCAAATATGGAAACACATGCCGATTTAATAGCAGGACTCCCACTCTACCATCTTGCAGAAATATTCGAAGATATCCGTGTTCTGGCAGCATACGGTGCAGGAGAAATACAACTGGAGTCTCTCAAATTACTCCCCCGGTACGGAAATGCGTAGAAGAGCGGAAGAATTGGGCATCCAATATTCTCCCCTCCCACCCTATGAAGTGCTTCAAACCCGCGAGATCAATGTAAGTGAATTGCAAACAGCCCGTCAACTCTCCCGCCTGCTGGATGGATTTTATAATACTCCAGCCTGGCAATCCATCACCCGTAAACTCATTCTGAAAGAAGAAAAAATTCCTGTATCGGTTCCTGGAACACCTGATACAAATAGGTTTGATAGACCAACCGATAAGTCTGGAAAAACGAGGACTTATCCTGTATGAATTCTGTAAAGCACAACTATCCAGAATATCAGTTAGAAGCCAGCATTGGATAGAGGCCGGCATGTCACTGAAAAAAACTTCCGGCAAGAAAAGGTAAAAGACCAAACGGCAGGTTCCCCGGAGGAACTGGCAAGTACTGTATGGCCAATACAAAGAGAATCTCCACTTGTTTCCTGCCTGTCAATGAGGAAACCAATCGCGTTATTGGTTTGGTTTCGAATCGAGACAAAAGCCGGAACCCGTATTCAAAGCAATGAATTAATCTCTTGAAAGATAACTAAAGACAAGACCATAGTAGATTTCTCCATCGAGGAACTGGAAACAATTAAGCAACATTTGACAATGTAACTTTTCATGATAAAGTCAAAAGAGTTATATTCGAAAAAATGGCTGATCAAAGAGTAAACCTTTCATTAGTAAAAAACCTAAAGTATTGGCCTCTTGTTGATGTCCCCTGTTCAATTTTATTGCAAAATGACAGGTGATCAACTTCAGCCTCAGCAACCAAAGCTTCGGCTTGTCTTGTGGAATCTATACTGATGTCCTGTTGTCATACGCCCACGAGATATGAAACTGAAAGGAACTCCAAGTTTATAGGGTGCATTTCCAAAAACACAGACTTATGAAACCGATGCCTAATGCAGGGTTTTTAAAGGAGCGCCGCACCCCTGTTATGCTTTTTCCATCATACCAACCCTGGACAAAAAGCAGATTTTACTCATTGCACGCAATATACTCTTTGCAATCCCAAGCTGCCAACCTGCTGTCTGAAAGCTAAAGCTCTCCGGCTACGGACTGGAAGGGGCTGTTTAAGGTGGATTAGAAGTTGCCGAGTTTAACTTCTCTCCCCGTGGCGTAACTGGGAGTAGGTGCAGTACCAGCGTAATAACCCAAACAGTGCCTACACCTGCTTTCCGAAGTCAACCCAATAGATCCACCCGAAATGCGATATAAAGCAACCCCAACCAATCTCATGTTTAAAAGAGTCCCACTTTCTTTCTCAAAAATAACAGGCATTCGTGGAATACCACATCCTGGTATCCGTTACCTTTATCTCAATACCTTGTTCTGCCATAAGTATCAATATACCTC